>OLHA01000210.1_pt1 | contig 34003 bp, 33 predicted proteins | sample 1605961 | NCBI WGS metagenome assembly OLHA01 (sample SAMN03283288) | human gut metagenome | biome: human-associated habitat; material: feces | host: Homo sapiens | place: Peru | collected 2012
GATCACAACTATAAACTTTATGTTGATAATTTTAAAAGGGTAATAGAAAAACATATACAAAAAATAGAAAAATATAAAAATAATCATCCAGAATTTAAGACAATATTTCTTGTTTTTGATGAATCGACACCATATATTAAACTGATAGATTGTGAAGTTCCTAAAGGGCCGGGCGAACTAATAACAGGAGACCTACATTGTTGGTGGAAGGATAATAACATGTTAAATATATTAAAAGATTCAAATATAGATTATTTAATATGGATAACACCATTTAAAATATTTAAGTCAATTCCAAAAGTAAGATATCCATTAGCAGTTATATATGATGTTTCCAAAATTAAGTTTAATAAAAATATTAAGTATGAATTAGATGAATTAGAAAGTTTAGAGAGATAAAGTGAATGACAAAATAGAATTATATTATGGATTTTGTTAATTTACAGATTTTTTAGTAGTAAAGGAAGTGAGTGCATGAATATTATTGAATCGATTGATATTTCTTCATTAGTTAATGAGAAATTTAATAGTAATACAAGAGTAATTTTTATTAGAATAAATCCATATCCTATAGATGATACTCTAAAATATATTTATAATGAATTATTTAATAAGGCATGGATAAATAAGTATGGAAAAAGTCTTATTAGAAAAAGTATAGAAGAACGTTGTAATAAAACAATTAAAAAAATTAGTGAAAAATTATCTCTATGTCAGGATGATAGTGTTTCAAGTGAAGCGGGCGAATATATTATATCGATTTTAGGTAAGCAGGCTTTGACTGAGAACTTGAATTACATAAATATTCCCTTAGCAGAATTATGGAAAGAAAAAGTATTAGGTAATCCTGGTTTTGATTTTCATTCCGAAAGCGTTGAAAATAGAATCATTTTTGGTGAAGCAAAATATGTATGTGGAAAAAATGCTTATAATAATTCTTTATCGCAAATCAATGAATTTATTGAGTTAAAAAAGGATTTAGTTGAAATGGCTGATTTGGATAATTTAGTATCTGAATTGGCATCATCGAATTTTGAAGATGGTAAAAAGGGATATGCCGCAGCCTTTTCTTCAACAAAAATAATTACAAGTGAATTAATAGAACATATTTTTAATAATGATTCGTTTAAAAAACTTCTAATATATGCTGAATTATTACTAGTGGCGGTGGATATAAATGAATGATATTTTAAAACAAATAATTAACAGGGAAAATATTGAGGAATTATTGGCAAGTGTTCTTGATAATATTTATATTAATGGCCCTACAAATCGCTCAGATTTAGAAACACTATCTTTTATTAAATATTTTCATCCTGATATTTTTAAAAAATATGAAAATGATGTTGTAATGATTATGGGACTCTTCTTTAAAAAATCAAATGCTGATTCTTTAAGATCATTAGTTATGAAAGATTATGGTGAGTCAATCTTTGATTGCTATGGACATAATTATACTCCTGTTCAAATGGATATTGTTAATTCCATTAATAGCAACAAGTATTTTAGCTTTTCTTCAGCTACAAGTACTGGGAAATCATTTGTATTTAGAGATTTGTTAGAGAATACAAAGAATGATGTAATAATTGTTGTACCTTCCCGTGCATTAATAAATGAGTATTATATTAGAGTTAAGGAAATATTCAAGATTAATAAGGTTAATATTTTAACATATATTGATTTTATAAACAAAAGTAGTCATAGAAGAAATATTTTTATAGTTACACCTGAGCGTGCAAAAGAAGTATTTAAATATAAAAATGAAATAAATTTAGATTTGGTATTGTTTGATGAAGCACAGATAAGTGATGAAAAAGGGAGTAGAGGAATTATTTTTGATTCATTAGTAAGAAGAATCAAAAGCAATTTTGTTAATACAAAAATGCTATTTGCTTTTCCTTATATTAGCAATCCTGGAGCACAATTAGAAAAAAATAATTTAAATAATGATATATCTTCTTACTACTGCTATAATGAAAAAAATGTTGGACAAATATTCTTTTCAAAGTCAGGAGATAATTATTACGCGTTTGGTATTAATAAAGAAATAATGGGAAATAATAGAATTAAAGTTGAATTTGATCCAATAAAAGAAACTTTAAAAAATAATGGAAGTGTTCTTATATATACATCCAAAAGTAAAATAATTAATGAAAAAATAATTGATGATTATTCTGAATATTGTAATTATTGTGAAGAAATAACTAATCCACAGGCATTATTATTAATCGATAAATTTGATAATTATATGGGGACAAGTGGAGAAAAAAGAAAATATGGTTATTCACAAATGTCTTATTTGTTAAGAAGAGGAATAATATTACATCATGGATCATTACCATTAAAAGCAAGAATGATAATAGAAGAATTGACTAGATTAGGTTTTTGTAACTTATGCTTTTCTACTTCTACTTTGGTTCAAGGAATTAATATGCCATTTGATATTGTGTTACTGGACAGATTTGAAAATAAACCATTAGAGATAAAAAATTTAATTGGTAGGGCAGGAAGAAGTTCTATTGATGCAGAATTTGATTATGGAATTATTGTCGTTAAAGATTCAAATAAAAGTGATATTAGAAATATTCTTTGTAATGATACAAATATAAATGCTGAGTCTTTACTGGACACTGATGAAGAATTACCAGAAGATGTTACTAATTATAGAGAAGCAATAATAAATAATTCTTTCAATGATGAATATAATTTACCTGAAAATGATGTTGATAAATTAACTAAAGATGATGTTTTTAACATTGCTAAAAGGATTCTTGATTGTATGTTTATTGATGATGAAATTCTTAGTGCAGATGAATTTAGTAAAATTAGTGAAACAGAAAAAAATGAAATTTATGATAATTTTAAAAAAATATATTCTTATTATCTAAATAATAGGGAATTATCAAAGGGTGAACAAAGCATAATATCTAGTTGTGTAAGAATTTTATTATGGCAAATTCAGGGAAAAACATTCAAACAAATTGTTGGTTATAGGTATTCTTATATAAGACAAAATAATAAAGTTAAAAAAGTATTAAATAAATATAGAACTTTATATCCAAGTGATACCAATATGAAAAAATTCGTAAATGAAGTAAATGCAATAAAAGTTAAACCAGTAATGAAATATTCAGACATTCCTGATAAATCATTAAATTTTGTTCCATTATTCGATTATGAAATGGAAGCATATAAAGTAAGTTATGATATGGTTGCATTTGATACCTATGACTATATTGATAAAATAATAGGCTTCAAGTTGAAAGATATATATTATGCTGTTTTTAATGAGTTCTTTATTAAATTTGGGGATGAACGTGCAAAAAAAATGTCTAAATACATAAAATACGGGAGTTCAGATGATAAAGAAATTATGTTATTAAGATATGGCTTTGACTTTGAAACAATTGAATGGCTTAAAGACAAAGTGGAAAATGTTGACGAAAATTCTATTGATTTTAAAAATATTGATGAATTAACGGAAGAACAATTACTAGAAATTGAAAATTATTTATAAAAAAATGACCTAGCCCTCTAATAGGTTGGATCGTATACTTTTTTTTATCCTATATATCATCATAATCATGGTATTCAGATTCAAGATAAACTATAATTTTTTCATTAGTCCTGGACAATTCTTTCCATTTGTTTTTAGGGTTTAGCATTTTGAGTTTTAATTATTTGAAGTATATTTTCATGCCTATTTCTATACATATTAAAATGGGTAGGATCATTGATTTTAGAATGTCGTAAATATATGGCAATAATATTGTATTAGCAACTCTATCAAGTAATATTGACGCGTAGCAACGTTAAAAAACATGAATTATGATATCTTAACTTATGATTTAAAAACAATTCTAGTTTTTTATGGTATAATAAAAGACAAATATTTAAAGAGGAGAAATATGAAAGAATCGAGATTAATAATAATTGTATCATTGTGTTTGTTTATTTTTTTAGGACCTGTTATTTATTTATTGTGTCCGAATCTAATTGACTATATGAATATTGCTACTAATTTATATTGTGGGATTATAGTGGGATTTATAACAAGTATTTGTCAGTATTACTCATCGAAAAGAAAAATAATAAATAATATTTACGATGCGTATTTTGATTTCTATAGATCTTATTATTATTCAAAAAGTAAAACTTTTTTGTGGCATTATGATTCATATAGTATATATAAAAAAATGATTGAATTAAATCCAAAAATTGTAGAAGCATTGGATGAATATCATGGGCTATTTAAAAAATATGACAGTACATATAAGCAATTGAATCCTACTATTAAACTTGAAGAAAATTACAAAGCAAAGAATATGATAAAGGCTCTCTTTTTATGGTTTAATAAAAGAACTTTTAATAGTTTTTTTGAACCATTAATGAAAGAGGTTGAGGGTATATTATTAAATATCAATGGCAAAAGATTTAAAAAAGACAAAGAAGAAATGATCAAAATGCATAATTTTATGTGGGGTAATAAAAATAGAAATTAAAACAATAGAGTTTTAGGCAATTTGCAACCGTATTTTAAAATATTAAATAATATTAATAATGATTCATATCAAAATAAAAAACATTTTACATTGTTACCTACATTATTAAAACTATTACCATATAAATATAATGAAAATAAATGGAATAAAATTTTAGATACTGGTGTGTTTTCCATGATGAATTAAAGAAAAATATTGTTACAAGGAGTTAAAGATTTAAATGGGGGAGGAGAAAGTAATATATTAATATATCACTATAAAGATTATAAAAACTATTAATAAATAGATAATTTAATCACAATTAAACAAAGTATTTTTACTAAAAAATGTTATAATAAGCAGTAATAAATAAAGAGGTTTATATGAAAAAAATATTTTTAATTTTATTAATAATAATGTTTTGCACTGGATGTACTTCAACATCAGAAGGTGGAAGAACATATCAAGAATGTTATTATGGTGATAATGGTGAAAAAGTATGTGTTAACAAATATGTTCCAGAAGAACCAGATATTGAACCAAGATATGGGTGGTAATTATGTATAATATAGATAGATTTGTAGAGATGCATAAAGAATACTATGAAACTGCATTACAAGAAATAAAAAATGGATATAAAAGAAGTCATTGGATGTGGTATATATTTCCTCAATTAAAAGAATTAGGAAGAAGTTCAACATCAGAATTTTATGGAATAGAAAATATAGATGAAGCAAAAGAGTACATGGAAAATGATTATTTAAAAAATAACATGCTAGAAATATGTAACGAGTTATTAAAACAAGATGGAGATATTAAATATATAATGGGTTATCCAGACTATTTAAAATTAAACTCTTGTATGACTTTATTTGAATATGTATTCCCAAAAGAAAAAGTATTTTCAAAAGTAATTGATAAATTTTATAAAGGCAAGAGAGATAATATAACTTTAGAAATATTAAAGGAGAAAAAATGAAAATAAATCCAATAAAGAAAGAAGAATTTTTTAAATTAAATGAAGATAATTTAATGTTTATAACTAATCCAGGAAGAATGGGAGACGAAGATGGAGCAACATTTGTTATAAAAGAAGGTAACACATTCACTATATATAGAGTAGAGGGATGGAGGTATGGAAAAAGAACAGAAGATTTCATATCATTAAATGATACAATAAAAGTATTCCCTAAATGGAATGAGACATGGGAAAATTGTAACAATGAAAATTACCAAGGAAAATATAAATATATTTATATGGGATTTGGTAATGGTCTTTCAATTGATAGAAGAATATATGACAAATTCGAACCATATCTAAACAAATACTTAAACGTAGACAGTAAACCAGTAGAAGTATACCATTGCTGGAAGAATGCATTACTAGATATGGCAAAAGATGAAAATATGACTATTAGATAGTAAAAGATATCACAAGATTAAAGAAAATCTATGATATAATCTAATTGAAGGAGACAAAAAATGGAAAAAACAATACAAAACAAAATAGATAAAGTTTGGGAAACTTTATATGCTGGAGGAGTTTCAAATCCGATAACTGTAATAGAACAAATAACATATTTATTATTTATGAAAGCATTAGATGAAGTTGAAATAAATAATGAACAAACAGAACAAATTTTAGGAGTAAAATTCAAAAGAATATTTGATGAAGAACATCAAGACTGTAGATGGAGTAAATTTAAAAATATGTCAGCTACGGAAATGTTTAAGGTTGTATCTGAAAAAGTATTTCCTTTCATTAAAAATATGCAAGTAAGTAAAGAATCATCTTTTTCAAGATATATGGAAAACGCAATTTTTGTAATTCCAACAGCTTTAGTTCTTGAAAAATTAGTAACTCAGCTTGACACAATTCCAATGAAAGATAGAGATACTAAGGGTGATATATATGAATACATGTTATCTAAACTTTCGACATCAGGAGATTTAGGACAATTTAGAACACCAAGGCACATTATTAAAATGATGGTGGAAATGATAAAACCAACACCAAATGATACAATATGTGATCCAGCGTGTGGTTCGGGTGGTTTCCTAGTAGAAGCAGGAGAGTATATAAGAGAAAAAAATAAAGAATTATTTAATAGTGATAGTTTAAAGCATCATTTTAATAATACAATGTTTTATGGATTTGATACAGATTCAACCATGCTTAGAATTAGTGCAATGAACATGATTCTACATGGTATAGATAATCCCAATATAAATTATCAAGATTCAGTATCTGAAGATAATACAGATGAAGATAAATACTCAGTAATACTAGCAAATCCTCCATTTAAAGGAACAATAGACACAGAAAGAACGGCACCAAATCTATTAAGAATATGTAATACTAAGAAAACAGAATTATTATTTCTTACGCTGTTTTTAAGAATTTTAAAAATAGGTGGCAGATGTGCATGTATAGTTCCGGATGGTGTTTTGTTTGGAAGCAGTAATGCACATAAATCTATTAGAAAAGAAATAGTTGAAAATAATAAATTGGAAGCAATTATCTCAATGCCAAGTGGAGTATTCCAACCATATGCTGGTGTATCAACAGCAGTAATGATATTCACTAAAACAACAACTGGTGGTACAGATAAGGTTTGGTTCTATGATATGACAGCAGATGGCTATAGTTTAGATGCAAAAAGAATAAAAGTAGCAGAAAATGATATTCCAGATATTTTAGAAAGATTTAATAATCTTGATAAAGAAAATGACAGGCTAAGAACAGATAAATCATTCTTTGTACCAAAAGAAGAAATAGTATCTAATGATTATGATTTATCAATAAACAAATATAAAGAAATTATTCAAGAAAAGGTAGAATACGAAAATCCAAAAGTGATTCTAAAGCAAATAAGGGATATGGAAGAAGAATTTCAAAAGCAACTTAAAGAATTAGAGGAGTTACTATGATTAATTTACTCGATATATGTAAAATAGGAGGAAGTGCAGTTAAAGAATTTGACGGTAAAAAGAAATATATCGCAACTGGAGATGTAAACGATAATTCAATTGTAACGTATGAAATGGTAGAATTTAGCAATAAGCCATCAAGAGCAAATGTTGAAATAAAAAAGGATGATGTTTTATTTGCGAAAATGATTAATACAGAAAAAGTATTAATGTCAGACGATAAAAAAACTAAAAATATATATTCAACCGGATTTTATTGTATAACCCCAAATGAAAATGTGTTACAGAAATATTTGTATTTTTTATTTAAATCAAAATCATTTAATGTACAAAAGAATAGAAATTGCTCAGGAGCGACACAAAAAGCAATCAATAATGAAGGACTCAAGAAAATTAAAGTTAAAAATCTACCAGATATTGATGAACAAAAAAATATAGTACATTCTCTATCAATATTAGAAAAATTGATAAATATTAAAAAAACAGAAATTGAAGAAATGGAACAAATAGTCAAATCTCAGTTTGTCGAGATGTTTGGAACTAATAAAAAATCAAAATATGTGTTTGATAGTTTAAATAATTTAACTTTAAAAATCACAGATGGAAAGCATGGTGGATGTAATGGTGATAATAATTCAGGTTTTTATTTTGTAGGTGCAACTGAAATTTACAATAATAAGATAAATTATCAAACAGCAAAAGAAATCACAAAAAATGATTTTGAAAAAGATTATAAAAGATGTGACTTAAAAAATAATGATTTTGTTATAGTTAATACTGGAGCCACAATTGGAAAAAGTGCTGTTGTTAATTCCAATGTAACCGATCATACGCTATTACAAAAGAGTGTTGCATTAATTAGAACAAAAGATGATGTCTTAAATCCATTGTATCTGAAGTATTGTTATGAAATAAACCCAGATATGTATAATAAAGGAAATGGCTGTGCAAGAATTAATTTATTATTATCACAAATAAAAGAAACAATGATTCCCGTTCCACCAATAGAGCTGCAAAACAAATTTGCGGACATAGTCAAACAAATCGATAAACAGAAATTTAGTAATATGAATATATTGGAATTATTAGTAAAAATAGTAGTTTTATGATAAAATAATATTGAAAAATCAATTAGGAGTTGGAAATATGGTGTCAAATTTTGATTTTATAAGTGATAATAGACTTAATGATATTAAAAATGCATGTATTGAAGCAGAAAAAGGGTTAATTGTAACATCAACTACTTGTGCAATAATGTCGAGAAAAGCACTAGAACTAGGAATTAAGTGGGTATATGGTGTAGATGGAGAATTAAAAGTTCCATATCAACAAACGTTAGCAACATTAATATATGATAGAACATTTAAAACAATAATTGACCCAGGTCTACTTCAAAAAATTGTTTATATACAGAAGTTAGGAAATCAAGCTGTTCATAGTAACGTTAAAATAAATAAAGAAGAATCACTTTTAGCACTTAAAAATTTACACGATTTTATGTTATGGGTAACATATCTATATTGTGATAATTATGTAGAACACAAATTTGATGAATCTATAGTTCCAAGTCCAGAGAATAACAAACCTTTAGAAAAAGAAAAGATAGAATTACTAGAAAAATTAGAAGCAAAAGAAAAAACAATTGAACAACTTCAAAAACAATTTGAATCTTTGAGAAATGAAAAGACAAAAACAAGAAAAGAAAAACAAAATACAATTCCTTTTGACATAAAGGATATTTCTGAATTTAAAACGCGTAAACAATACATAGATTTAGATTTAGAAATAGCAGGCTGGGAATTTAATAGAAATGTTGAAGAGGAACTAGAAGTAAGTGGTATGCCTAATCAAGCAGGCTTAGGTTATGCAGATTATGTTTTAATGGGAAATAATGGAAAACCTTTAGCTGTAATTGAAGCAAAAAGAACTACTAAAGATCCACGTATTGGACAACAACAAGCAAAATTATATGCAGATTGCCTTCAAGAAAAGTATGGACAAAGACCTATCATTTATTATAGTAATGGTTTTGAAACATATATGTGGGATGATTTAAATTATCCACCACGAAAAGTATCTGGGTATTATACTCAAGATGAATTACAATTGTTAGTTGATAGAAGAACATTGAAAAAAGACTTAAAAAATATATCAATAGATGAAAAAATAACTAATAGAACTTATCAACAAGAAGCAATAAGAGCATTTTGTGACGATTTAAATAATTGTCAAAGAAAAGGGTTATTAGTAATGGCAACAGGAACAGGAAAGACAAGAACAGCTGTTTCTATAGTCGATGTATTAACAAACCGCAATTGGGTTAAAAATGTATTGTTCTTAGCAGATAGAACAGAATTAGTTAAACAAGCAAAAAAAGTATTCAATAAACTATTGCCATCATTATCAACTGCAAATTTAGTAAATGATAAAAATAACGCTGAAAATGCAAGAATGGTATTTTCAACATATCAAACTATGATGAATTCAATCGATGAATTGAAAACAAAAAACGGCAAAAAACTATTTACAGTAGGCCATTTCGATTTAATAATTGTAGATGAGGCTCATAGAAGTATATATAAAAAATATCAAGCAATATTTGATTACTTTGATGGGATGTTGCTAGGACTTACTGCAACACCAAGAAGCGATATTGATAAAAACACTTATAAAATATTTGAACTTCAAGATGATGTACCGACTTATTCATATGAATACGATGAAGCAGTAGCAAGTGGGTTCCTAGTTGACTACCATACAATTGATAGTTCAACAGAATTCATTAGAGAAGGTATAAAATATAACGACTTGTCCGAAGAAGAAAAAGAAGAATTTGAAGAAACATTCAAAGATGACGAAGAAGTTACTGATAGCATTGCACCAACTGCAATGTTTAACTGGCTTTACAATGAAGATACAATAGATAAAGTGTTAAATGCTTTAATGGAAAATGGACTAAAAGTTGAAAGTAATGATAAGCTGGGTAAAACAATAATATTTGCAAAAAATCATATTCATGCTCAAGTAATTGCCGAAAGATTTAATAAGTTATATCCACAATACCATGGTGAATTCGCAAGTGTAATAGATAATCATGTTAAATATGCTTCTAGTTTAATAGATGATTTTTCCAATGTTAATAAATATCCTCAAATAGCGATTTCAGTTGATATGTTAGATACAGGAATAGACGTTCCAGAAGTTGTAAATTTAGTATTTTTTAAAGAAGTGAAATCAAAAGTAAAATTTTTACAAATGATTGGTAGGGGAACAAGACTATGTCCGGATTTGTTTGGCTGGGGAAAAGATAAAAAAGAATTCTATATATTTGATGTATGTAAAAACTTTGAATTTTTTGAACAAAATCCAAAAGGGAAAGAAACAACATTAGGTATAAGTATTTCACAATTTATATTTGAATTGAAAGTCGATATTTTAAAAGAATTAGAGAAAGTGGATTATTTAAATGATGATGAATATATCAAATATAAAAACTTACTACTAGAAAATTTAGCTGATACAATAAATAAATTAAATCCATTAAAATTCGATGTAAAACAGAAACTTAAATACATTGAAAAATATAAGGAGCCTATTAATTGGAATAATTTAACAGATTTGCAAGTAAAAGAAATAAAGGACAATTTAACTACACTAATCATGTCTTATGATAGCGATGAAGCGGCAAAACAATTTGATAGATTAATGCTTTCAATAGAATTATCAAAAATGTTAAATATAAAGTACAATAGAGAGGCTACTAGATTAAATTATATAGGAGAAGCATTAATAAAAATAAACATTCCAGAAATTGAAGAAAAAGTTGAAGATATAAAAAAGATTATTGATTCTTCGTATATAGAAAAATCTGATGTTTTAGAAATAGACAAAATAAGAGACTCACTTAGAAAACTAATTAACTTTTTACCACCATCTCAAAAGAAAATAGTATTTACAGACTTTAATGATGAAATAAATATTATAGAATATGACAATAAAAAAATTGAACAAATCGAATTAAGTGATTATAAAAAGAAAATGAATTTTTATTTAAGAAATCACATGGACAATAAAATAATAAATAAAATAAGAAATAATGAAAAAATAAGTTTAGAAGAAATAAATGAGCTTCAAAAAATATTATTTATCGATTTAAATTCAAATGAAAAAGAATTCAAATTAAACTATAATAATGAATCATTAGTACTATTAGTAAGAAAAACTGTAGGTTTATCAAAAGAAGCTATTGATAAAGTTTTTTCAGAGTATATCAATGAAAATGAATTAAGCGCTGAACAAACAAGATTTGTAAATTTGATTAAAACTTATATAATGACAAATGGTGTTATAGATAAAAGAATATTAAATGATGATCCGTTCATTAATTATGGAACTATACCACAATTATTTGGTGGACAATTAGATTTAATAAAACTGATAATTAAAATAATTGATATTATAAATGGTAATGGATGTTACACTTCTTCATAATAATGTAAAAATAATGGTAAATAATTAAAACAATATATGTATTTAAAATAAAACTATTAGAAAGAATTGCTAATAGTTTTATTTTTTTATATAATATAAAGAAAATCAAGGAGATAATTTATGTATAAATTAATAAGGATAGCAGGTTATTTAGTAAGACAAATATTTTTCCCAAACCCATTTTCGAACATGTTTAGTGATGTAATGGCGGAATTTGTAAATTATATAGCCGGTGGGATTATAGTATGCCTTGCGTACAATTTAACACGTACTTGGTACATTAGTAAAAAAGGAGAATATTGGAAAGGAAGTTTAGGCTTTCTTGTTAATTATTTTATTCTAACAGAGGGATTATTAGTAATTAGCAAATACATACATAATATATATATAATTGTAATCATTTACACTATTTTATTTATAATACTTTGTCTTATTGAACATAAGTTACTTGGAAAAAATTTTCAAAGTTTTTAAAATAAAAAAATTTAATGTTATAACATGTATATATGGTTTATTTTACATATCTTTGACTTTCTCTTTACTTTATGGTATAATCTATCACTATTAATGGGGGTTAATTATGGATAGATTTAATAATTCAGTGACACATTCAAAATATATTGTTAAAAATAATATGCCACTACCAAATAGACCAAGTTCAGGATACTTATATATTGAAGTATCTTCTGATAACTTTTTAAAATTTATAAGAGATTTCTGGAATGTCAAAGTAAACGCACCAGTTAGATGTGTAATACATGATGAAGGAACTGACATTCATTCATCTGACCTAACATCACTTAGATTAAGAATGTTAGAAATGTTAAATAGACTTAATATAAGACGTATAGACTTCAAACTATCTGATGCAGCATTAAAAGAATATAATGCTCTTATGCATATAGTTAGATGGAATCATATTTCTGAAACTACATTAGATATGACAATCAATAGACATCCATTTAACAATTCATGTTTAAACTTAGATACAGCTAAAGGAAGATTACTTTTACCAGAAGAAGACTTAATATGGTTACCAGATATAACTATAAGAAACTTATCAGATAAAATTAAACCCGAAGAAATAAGTGAAGTACTAAGATTAAAAAGAGTAGTTGAAAAGTATTGCGCTGATATTGATAGAATATATGAGTCAGATAAACTAACTGATTTAGATAAATTATATTTAGCTTATAATTATATGAAAGCAGTTAGAGGATTAAATATAGAATTTGCTAGTTCTCAAACTTATTTAGATGACCACGGAGTACAAAGACTTAGAAGATCTGAATCAGGTTGGGAATCTAAAGCAATCGGAACATATGAACATAGACAAGGCGTATGTGAAGGACAAGCAAGATTATTAAAAGCATTAATAACTAATCCATATATGAGAGTAAACTCTGAAGTAATAAGTGGTAGAATACCAACAGGAGAATCTCATGCATGGTTAGGAGTAGTATCAAGAAACGAATTATACCAAGTATGCTTAACAATGCGCGGAATGTATGCTAACTTAGATAGAGCAGGATACGTACCAAATGAAAAAGATGTTTATTCTAAAGCATATCCACATGCATATTTAGAAACTGAAGATGCTAGAAGATTTAGTACACATGTAAGAAGTTTAAAAAGATATTAAACTTCTTTTGTTTTATAAAAAATGATATAATATTTTTACGAGGTTTTTATGAATATAAGTATAGAAGATATTGATATAAATAGATTAAGAAATGATTTAATAGATTATTATGGTACCGCATCATTATATTCACCACAGGCAGTAATAGACTTATCAAAAGTAGAAAATGCAAGCCAATATGAACTAGTAATGATTGCAATAAATAATAATTTTAATCTAGAAAATTATATAAATCAAAGAAACTTAAGGAGGTATTATGAACGAAATTAAATGTCCTAATTGTGGAACAATATTTAAAATAGATGAAACAGAATATGACTCAATCGTAAAACAAATAAGAGATAAAGAATTTGAAAAAGAAATATCTTTAAGAGAACAAGAACATACTAAAGATAAAGAAAGTGCTATAAAACTAGCAGAAGCACATTTAAAAGAAGAATTAACTAAACAATTAACTGAAAGAGATTTAGAAATAACAAATCTAAAGAATGAACTTAAAACAAAAGAAGAACAAACTCAAAGTAAATTAGAACAAGAATATAAAGATGAACTAAATAAAAGAGAATTAGAAATATCAGAATTAAAAAATAATATAAAATTACAAGAATCTAAAAGTGAATTAGAAATACAAAAAGCAATAACAGAAAAAGATAAAAAGATATCTGACTTAAATAGTGAACTTGTTGTTAGAAGTAAAGAATTTGAATTAAAACAAAATTCTATTAAAGATTCTTATGAGTCAAAATTAAAAGATAAAGATGAACAAATCGCATACTATAAAGATTTCAAAGCTAAACAATCTACTAAGATGATAGGTGAATCTTTAGAACAACATTGTAGTATTGAATTTAATAGATTAAGACCATTATTTAAAAATGCATATTTTGATAAAGATAATGATGCTAGAACTGGTTCTAAAGGTGACTTTATATTTAGAGATTACGATGATGATGGTAATGAAATAGTATCTATAATGTTTGAAATGAAAAATGAAGCAGATACAACAGCTACTAAGCATAAAAATGAAGACTTCTTTAAAGAACTTGATAAAGATAGAAAAGAAAAGAAATGTGAATATGCAGTATTAGTGTCTCTTCTAGAATCAGATAATGATTATTATAATGATGGTATAGTAGACGTCTCACATTTATATGAAAAAATGTATGTTATAAGACCACAATTCTTTATACCATTAATTACATTAATAAGAAACTTAGCTAATAAATCATTAGAGTATAGAAAAGAATTAGAACTTATAAAAAATCAAAACATTGATATTACACACTTCGAAGAAAACATTAATGCATTTAAAGAAGGTTTTGGTAGAAATTATAGACTTGCTAGTGAAAGATTTGCTAAAGCTATAGAAGAAATAGATAAAACTATAGATCATCTACAAAAAACAAAAGAACATTTATTAAAAACTGATGATAATCTTCGTTTAGCAAACAATAAAGCAGAAGATCTTTCTATTAAGAAACTTGCTCATAATAATCCAACTGTTACAAAATTATTTGAAGACTTAAAAACTAAACAAGAAGAAAAGAAAGAAGAAGTAGAAGAGTAGTTAACTTGTTTAACTATTTTTCATTTGATATAATTTAATCAGGTGATTACATTGAAAAATATATTAGTAGTTGCAGCATTAATAAAGAAAAATAATGATGTATTAATCGCAAGACGTTCAACTGGTGATGAGAATGTTTTAGGTAAATGGGAGTTTCCAGGAGGAAAAGTTGAGCCAAACGAAACAGAAGGACATGCAATAGAAAGAGAAATAAAAGAAGAGTTTGAACTAGATATTAAAGCTAATAAATATATAACAAATAATGTATGTGAATACCCAACTAAAACAGTTGATTTAAGACTATATGAATGTGAATATATAAGTGGAGAATTTAAACTTCATGATCATTCAGAATATAAATGGGTAAATATAAATGAATTATTAAATTATGATTTAGCACCAGCAGACATACCACTTGCTAAATATTTAAAGGAGTTATAAAAATGAAATATTGGTTTGTAAATTTAGGAAAATATTATGATGAACAAAGAAATGGTAATTTTATCTGGGCACCAATAAAAAATCAAAAAGGAAAAACTCTTCAGCATTGGGAAAACTTAACTTTAGTTAATGAAGGCGATGTTATTTTTTGCAATAGAAAAGGAAAAATAAAAGCAATAGCAATCGCTAATTGTAGAGCATATAAATCAAACATTCCAGATGTCTTTAATCAATCATGGAAACCGGAAGGAAGAAGAATAGATTTAAAAATTTATGATTTAGAAAAGCCATTTCATTTTAGTAGCTACAAAGGTGAATATTTAAAAAATATAGATTTTAAGAAAAATCCATTTAACACAAATGGTGGTTCTAAGCAAGGATACTTATATCCAATTGAAAATCAAATAGCTGAATTGTTTTTAAAATATATAAATGATAAAAACATAAACAAGATATTAGAGATGAATTCTGAAGATAAAAACAACGAATTTGAAGAAATTAAAGAAGAAAATGAACAATTTGAAAAAATAAATAATGGTTCAGTAACAGGTTATACTAAAGATGAACTTAAGGAAATTGAAAGTAAAAAATATAAATACACACCAAGAATAGACAATAGTAAGAATAAAGTTTTAAGAGAAAAAACTGATCCAAAATTAAAAGCTACAAGAATTGAATTATCTAATTATAATTGTGAAATAAATCATAATCATAAAACATTTACTAATGCAGCAGGCACACACCAATATTTAGAATGTCACCATATAATTCCAATCAGTGCTCAAAAAGATTTTCCTAATGTTAAATTAGATAGTTTATTTAATCTAATATCTTTATGTCCTATATGTCATGCAGAAGTTCATTATGCTAATTTAAAAGAAAAAGGTGAAATCTTTTCTAAAATGTACGAACTTAGAAAGAATGAAATGTTAGAGCATGGATTTGATTTAAAAGAAATAAATGAAATATTTAATAAATACTATAAATAAATGGAAGTGATAACGTGAACAAAGAAACACAAAAGAAACTAGATTCTATAATTAAATATTTTAAGAAAGATAAAAATATATTAGAATTATCTTTAATTAATTATGAAGGCTATAATATTTATATTAGACTAGATGAACTAAAAAACACTAAGACTTATAAACTTAGTTGGTTTGATTTAGATTTAGTTTTAACTAAAGATATAGAAAAATATATAAGTTCAGAGTATATACCAAGTGATAGAATAGAAGCATTTATAAATAATATAGGTAACTTACAAGACATTAATACAAGTTATAAGTCAGAAACTTTAGTAGAAGACAGAAAAGTATTATTAAGTGTTAAATTAAATACTAGTAATGGTGAACAAATAAATGTTGAGTTTGATAAATATCTTCCAGAAGAAATAACATATGTTTATGATATATTAAACTTTATATTTCAAAACTTACCAAAAAAGTTAGAGGGTTTCTTATATGAAATCATTTCTAGTGTAACTGGTGAAACTGAGAAGTATGAATACAAAAAAGAATTTGATTTTGATTTGTTTAATGATGACTTAGAAGATATATTTAATGAAAATATTATTGAAAGAGGAGAAAAGTACTTTGAAGAAAAAAGAGTTCTATTCTTAGAGAAGATAGATGATAGATATTTTGGGGTAGTAAATGGAACTTATAAATATTTAACAATAGTAAAATATAATGAAGAAGAAAAGAAAACACAAGTATATTGTAATTGTCCATGTGAATTCTTCTGTAAACATATTTATGCTGTTATGAAAGCTATAAGAAATAATGAATTTTCAAGATTCTATAAAATATGCCAAAAAAATAATACAAAAGATTTATTAGAAAAAGTATTAAGTTTTGATTATTATTTATGTTTAGGAGTTGAAGATGATCTTTTAGTAATAGTAAACAATCAAGGTTCTTTAGAACTAGTACCAGTAGTGGATGAAGATAATAATCCATTATGGGATGTATTAGAAGACACTGAAGACGAATACTTAACAAAAGAAATAGAAAGTATCATAAAAAGAAAAAAAGACTAAAAAATGTTGACATATAAGTAAATAAAATGTTAATCTATTGTCAATAAAAAGAAAATGTATGTTTTATGATATTTGCAGTTAAAGTTGCGCAAGTATTTATTGTGATGGATTGGGAATATTGTAAAAAATACAATATTCTTTTTCTTTAGAAGGAGGAATTATGAAAAAAGCAATAGTAGCTATAAGTGGAGGAATTGATAGTGCAGTTGTATCCGCGATAGCAAAAAGTGAAGGATATGAACTTTATTTCTTAACTGTTAATTATGGACAAAAGAATCTAAAAAAGGAAATAAGTAACAGTAAAAAGTTAACAAAATATTTTAATGCTAAAGAACATAAAATCATTGATATGAAATGGTTAGGAGAATTAGGTTCATCAGGTATAACAGATTTAAATCTTCATTTTGAAAATATATCAGATGATTTTATTTACGTTCCTTATAGAAATACATGTATCATTAGTGCTTGTGTTGCATGGGCAGAAGTAATTAATGCTCAAGCAATCTTTACTGGAAGTGATGGAGGTCCATGGATTTGCCCAGATAATAGTCCTGAATATTATGCTGCAGTTAACAACTTAGTTTCAATTTCAACAAAACTAACAAAAAATGTTAAAGTATATGCACCATTAAATGTTCTAAGTAAAGAAGAAATAATAAGAAAAGGTATAGAATTTAATATACCATTTAAATATACATGGACATGCGTAGCTAATGATAAAGAAGCTTGTGGTATTTGTAATCCTTGTAGAGGAAGAATGGAAGCATTTAAAAAAATAGGAATGAAAGATCCAGCTAAATACAAAGAAAAGGAGATGTGATAATGAAATTAAAAGAAGAAAAACATAAAAAGGAATTATACTCAGAAATATTTTTATTTATATCAATATTATTTATTACATGTATTTTGGTATCTAATATATTAGCATCAAAAATAATAACAATATTTGGAATATCAATGACTGGTGGTGTGCTTGTTTTTCCTATAACATATATAATAGGAGATGTACTAACTGAAATATATGGATATAAAAAATCTAAAAAGATAATAATTTATGGCTTTATATGTAACTTAATAATGGTAATATTATTCTTTATAGCAATGAAATTACCATATCCTGAATATTACCTAAATCAAGATGCATTTGTTGCAGTATTAAGCAGTACTCCAAGATTATTATTAGCATCATTTGTTGGATACTTAGTTGGTGGACTTACAAACTCATACATAATGGATTATATAAAGAATAACTCTAAAATAAAATATTTATGGTTTAGAACAATTACATCAACTATAATAGGTGAATTTTTAGATACTGCAATATTCTTAACTATAGGATTTGTTGGAACAATCAAAACAAATGATTTAATATTTATGATAGTATGCCAATCAGCCGCAAAAACAATATATGAAATAGTGTTAACACCATTAACATATAAGACTATAGCTTATATAAAAAAGAAAGAAGAATTATTAAAATAATAGAGGTACGACCATGAATAAAAAATTAAAATTAACATTAGTAATATGTGTATGTGATGATATTAGAATAATAAATACATTAAACTCAATAAATTATGATGTTGAAGTAATATTAGTATTAAATGGTTCACCAAAAGAATTTTTAAAAGAAATAAAAAAATATCAAAAGAAAAGCAATTTAGAGATAAAGATAATACAAATACCTGAAAAAAATTTAAGTAAAGCAAGAAATATTGGAGTAATAAATGCAAAACATAACAAAGTAGTATTTTATGATTCTGATACAGTAATTGTAGGAAAAGCATTAGAGTTATATAATGAATATTTAGATAAGTATTTATTAGTTGATGGAAAAGTAATGTTTAAGAACAATGGATTTCAAAGTAAAACTATTTCAGTATTAAGAAGTATGGGATTACCAGGATATGCGTTATGCCCTTCAATTGGAATAAATAAAAAGATAAAAAAATATATTAAATATTATTTTGACGAAGATATAAAATGGATAGAAGATTCTGAATTGAATATAAGAGCAAAGAAGCAAAATATTGAAGTTGGTATTATAGAAGAGTTAACATGCATTCATGATAATTTAACTTTTAAACAAGATTTAAAATCAGCATTTAGATACGGAACAGGTGTAAAAACAGCAGCAAGAAAAAATCTTCATAAGAAAAGACCAACAGCAAATTGGAACTTAATAATACCATGTTTTAAAGAAAATATATTTTCAGGAATTTATTGTATAATTTGGAATTTAGTATATTGCGTAGGATATTACATTAAATAGGAGGGTTTAAAATGAAAGTATTAGGAATTAATGGATGGTCTGAAAGAGGCCATGATGGTGGAGCAAGTTTAATAGTAGACGGAAAGCTATTATTTTCAGTAGAAGAAGAAAAATTAATATGTAAAAGACATGCATATGACACACTACCTTTAGAATCAATAAAAACATGCTTAAATTATGGTAATATTACTATGGATGACATAGATAGAGTAGTAATCGGATGGGATTATGAAAAACTATATGAAATGTTAGGAAAAAAATTTATATCAAAAGAAGAAATGTCAAAAGCATTGTTTAATGATGAAAAGTATGCTGATAAAATAGAATATTTAACACATCATCAAGCACATGCTTATAGTGCATTCATACCATCAAATTATGATAAAGCATTAGTTTTAATTGTAGATGGTCAAGGTGAATATATGGGAACATCAGTATATTTGGCGGATAGAAACAGTAAAAATTTAAAACTTCTTATGGAAACACCTGTATCACTTGGATACTTTTATACAGGAATTACAAAACAAATAGGATTCAAAGGCGGAGAAGAAGGTAAAACAATGGGTCTTGCATCTTATGGAGAACCAACTTATGTTGAAGAATTAAGAAAATTAATAAATTTAGATGAGAATGGTAATATAAACTGTGCTTTTCATATTGATAAAGTTGGTAAAGATGAAGAAAAAGCATCTCTAGAAAAATGGAAAGAATTACTTTCAAATATCATTCCTAAAAGAAATGGAAAAATCATAGAAGTAACAGAAGATATTCTTCCATATGCTAATCTTGCGAAATCAAGCCAAGTTATTTTAGAAGAAATAATGTGTGGACTAATAAAAAAATATGTTAAAGAAACAGGAGTACATGATGTATGCATAGCAGGTGGTGTAGGATTAAATTGTCCAACATCATCCGCAGTAGAAAATATGGAAGAGGTTTCAAGCGTGTTTGTTCAACCTGCTGCTAATGATGGAGGTATTTCACTAGGAGCAGCAATAAAAGGTGCAATAGATTTAGGTGATGATGTAAAAATAGAAATGATTCCTTATCTAGGACCAGAGTATAGTAATAAAGAAATAGAAAAAGCATTAAAAGAAAAAGATTACAATTATGATGAATTTGATAATATTGAAGAAGTAATAGCAAGACTATTAGCAGAAGGAAAAATAGTCGCTAATTATCAAGGAAGACTAGAATTAGGACCAAGAGCACTTGGAAATAGAAGTTTACTTGCGAGCCCTGAAAAATATGAAATGCTTGTAAGAATGAATGAATTAAAAGGAAGAGAAGTATGGAGACCACTTGCACCAGCAGTAATGTATGATAAACAAGAAACAGTATTTGATTCAGACATATTCTCACCTCATATGACAAAAAACTTCAAAGTTTTAAATGAAATGAAAGATCGATTACAAGCAATTACACATGTAGATGGAACAGCAAGAATACAATCAGTAACTAAAGAATATAATGAGTTATTTTATAATATAATAAATGAATTTTATAAGTTAACTGGAATACCAGTAGTAATAAATACATCATTCAATGTAAAAGGTGAACCAATAGTTTGTACACCACAAGAAGCAATAGATAGTTTCGAAAGAATGAATTTAGATTATCTATCAATTGGAAATTATCTAGTAAAAAGAAAGTAAAGGAGAAAAATATGGAAAAGATAACAATTGCGTCATATACTCCCTATTTAAAAGATGTAGATGATGCAATATTAAAGAAGTATCTAGTAAATGAAGGAGCTAATGTAGAAATAGTTTCTTGGGATAATAAACAATATGATTGGCTTTCAAGAGATTTAGTAATAATTAGATCAACATGGGATTACCATGAGAGATTAGATGAATATGTTCAATGGTTAGAATATTTGAAATCAAAAAAAGTAAAAGTTTATAATAATGTAGATATCGTATTAAATAATATTTATAAAAACAAACAAATAGAATGGTTAAAGAAAAACAATATAAAAATAATGCCATGTGAAATATTTTCTAAAGAACAAAAAGAAGGAATGCACAAACCAGAAAAAAACATAGTTGAAACTATAAAGAAATACTTTCCAGATAAAGTTGACAAATCATTATTTGTTCTTAAACCTACAGTATCAGCTAGAAGCAATAATACATATTTAATAGATCCATTTAATATAAATAATGATCCACTTGCTCATATAACAAAGAATTGTGATGAAGTTTTTAATGAACTTTTAAACAAATTTACTGATAGAGGCATAATACTTCAAGAATTTGGAAAAGGAATAAAAGGTGGAGAATATGGAATGGTATTCCTAAATGGAGTATTAGTACAAACAGTAGTAAAAAAACCTGGAAAAATTTATGGTCAAAAAGAAAAAGAAGCAATAAATGATGTTCCAGAAAAATTGGAAATATTTGCAAAAGAAATAGTTAGTAAATTAGATTCTAATAAGGTGTTAATAGCTAGAGTAGACGCTATCTTAGAAAATGAAAAACCAACACTTATGGAATTAGAATTAGCAGAACCAAACATATATATAAGAGCAACAGATAAAGTAGGATTAAATATATATGATCCAAATTGGTATTTACCAAAAGTAGAAGAAGTAGGATGTAAAAATCAAAAATTAATAGATTTTGCTAAAAATATTATTGAAAGAAGTAAACAATAATGAAATATATAGGAATTATTTGGAATCCTACATATATGTACCAAAATGAAATAAAAAAGAATATAGAAAAAGTCGGAAGAAACATAACGTCAAAAAGTTTAAACTTAGATACCACAAATTTTATAAAATTTATAAATGAATTATATAATTATCCACCAGATGAAAAATGGAAAACAGATTATAAAATAAAAGATTTAACAAAATATAGTAGTAAAAAAATATGCATAGTAGAATTTGAAATAATAGACACAAAACAAATAATCAATAAAAAAAATAAATTAGTAGTAGAAAAAGCGCAAAAACTAAAAGATATGATAAGAAGTAAGTATAACTATACAAAATTAAACGGTATAAGAGAAGAAATATATATTGAAAATTCATTTCATTTAACAGATAATGATGAAGAATATGAATATCAAAAAAAGATAATTGAAAAATATAAAAAACTTAATCATCCGGGGTAGTGAAATCTAACAATATGAAACTATAACAATTTGACAGGATTGTAACAATGTGTTAAAATATATGCCAATTTAATAACAAGGGGGAAAATATGGAATATTTAGAAAAGAATCCAAATCCTACTAAGGATCAACATTTCTTAGTAGATAAGGATATGATTGAGCAAATTTGTGATAGTGCTCATATTGAAGATGGAGAATCTATTGTTGAAATAGGAGGAGGAAGTGGAGCAATAACTGACTTCTTAGTTTCAAGAAACAACAGCGTTACAGTAATAGAAAAAGACCCATATTATGCAAATTATTTAAGAGAAAGATACAAAAATTATGAAAATGTAACAGTTGTTGAAGGAGATGCATTAGACTTTGATTACAGTAGTTATGATAGAATCATTGCAAATCTACCATTTACTATAACTGAACCATTATTAATTAATTTAGCAAGAACTGGAGCTTTAAATTATGAACCAAGTAATCCAAAAGGTTCAAGATTAAAAGGTTTAACACTAGTATTATCACAAAATTCTACAAGAAAGTTAGTTTCACCAGTACAAATAACAGAAGGAACATCAAGACATTCAAATCCAGAATTTGGAATAATGGGAGCTATCAGTAAAGCATTTTGTGATATCGATATAGTAAAAGCTATCGGAAGCGATTGTTTTTATCCAGAACCAGCAGTTACATCATTCTTAGTAAATTTAACACCAAAGAAAGAAAAAACAACTGTAGATAGAATTTTAAGAGAAATGTTAATAGATAAAAAAGGGTCTCATCCTTCATTAAAAAGAGTTTATCAATTAATGCTAGCTCAAGGAAAAATATATAAAGTAAATAAACATAAAAATAATACAACACATATGACATCATCAGGTGTTATATCTAAAAATATGGAAAATAAAAACATATATGATTTAAATAATTTACAAATCTCACAACTAGTTCAAGACCTAATTAGAAATGATATAAATATAAAATCAAGAAATAATGCAAGAAGTAACAATAGACAAATGAGTTCATTAGATGCTAAAACATATTTTAATAATGGATTTTATGATTATTTTGATGAAGACTTTGAAGAGGAAGAAGAAACAGAAAGAGCAATAAAATCAAGTAAAAATAAATTTGAAAGAAAGTATGATTATATGTTTGAAAGCACTGCATACGAAGGATTACTACATAGAGGCTTAGAAAATATAACAGAAGAAGAATTATGTGAATTACTTGGAAAACATAAACAAAGTGAATTACAAAGAATATTAAAATAAGAGAACCAAAGGTTCTCTTTTATCATGCATTTAATAGTTTACAATCATAATCATAAAGTAATTCATTAACTTCATTAATATTATATACTTTATTAATAAAACAAAATCTAATTATTAAATCAAAATAATTATTCTTAGGAAGACTATAAGAAGCACTATCTAATAATATAGTTATTTCTTCTTCACTAAGTTCTAAAGATAAACCAAGTAATATAATTGTTTCTTTAGATGGATGATAATTCTTATCACTTCTTATCTTTGAAAAAAGTCTTCTATCAATATTAACTTTATTATAAACATCACTATCTTTAAGATTTCTTTCATCTATCATTTTAAATAACATAGTTTGAAAATCATTATATTTATCATTAGTTTTTAAAAAGTCTTCAACTGAAGCAACACTTTTTTTATATGATTGAAATTCTTCCCTAACTTCAGCTTCTTCATATTCATAACTTTCATCATAAAAAATATTTTTAAGTTTGCTCTTTAATGAAAATGTACCTAATCTATGTACATTCTCTTTTTCTTTTTCAAAATTTAATTCAATATATTTCTTTAATTCTTCTTTCATAATTTCCTCTTTAGGTAATTATAACATAAATGTCACTTATTAAGCGACCAAATAAATACTAGAAAATATTATTATTAAAGAGAAAGAGGGAGATATAATGAAAAATAAAATAAGAAATAATGAAATGGATGTGGTATTTCTACTTGATAGAAGTGGCTCTATGGGTGGAATAGAAAAGGATACTATTGGTGGATATAATAGTTATATTGATTCACAAAGAGGAAAAAATGTTAAAGTAACAACTATATTATTTGATGATAAGTATGAAGTTTTGCATAATAGAGAAGATGTTGATAACATCAAAAAACTAACTAATAAAGAATATTATGTAAGAGGATGTACTGCGCTACTTGATGCGATAGGTAAAACTATACGAGAAATGGAAGATAAAGATCCTAATAGAGTAATGTTTATTATTACAACAGATGGTTATGAAAATGCATCAACAAAATATAACAAATCACAAATAAAAGAATTAATTAGTGCACATAAAGATTGGAAATTTATGTATATTGGTGCAGACATTGATTCATATAGTGAAGGAAGAAGTATAGGTATAGATGATTCATTTATAGCTAATTATGAAAAAAGTGAAAAAGGAGTAAAAAAACTATATAAAGCCGTAAGCAAATTAAGTTGTATTTTTTATGATGAAGATGAAATAGATGAAAGTTGGAAAAATGAATTAGAATAAGTAGAAAGATACTACCAATTATGCTAAAATATAAGCATAGAGAGGTAGAATATGAAATTGTTTAAAAAAGCTATTTTAGTAGTTCATGGTTTTGCCGGTGGAGTATATGATCAAGAATACTTAACTCATAGATTAGAACTAATTGGTAATTATGATGTATTTACTTTTACATTACCAGGCCATGACGGAGATTTTAAAAAGAAGATAACTTATAAAGATTGGATTAAAAAAGTAGATAGTGAGATGGAATTTTTAATATCTCATGGATATGAAACAATATATGTTATAGGACACTCTATGGGTGGAGTATTAGCATCTTATATTACAGCAAAGTATCCGCAAGTTAAAAAGTTGGTTTTAGTAGCACCTGCTTTTAGAATATCTGGTTTTGAAGAAGAAAAGTTTAATATGAGCACAGCTCTTACTTCAACACCTAAAATATTTGAAGAATATGGAGTTCAACTAGTAACAAATAGATTATTAAAGTTACCAGCTAACTGTTATATAGAATTTTTTAAAATAGTAAAAGAACTTCAAGAAAATGTTAAAAATGTTAAGGTACCAACACTTATATTTAGAGGAACAAAAGATTTTATAGTTCCACAAGAATCAGTTGATTACGTATATGAAAGTGTACAAAATAGATACAAAAAGATTGTTATGTTAGAAAAAACTACACATGATGTATTTAGAGAAAATAAAAAAGGACAAGCAACTGACTTAATAATTAAATTCTTTAAAAATTATAAAAGTATTGAGAGTTTTCCAAATGGTATAACAGCACCAGACTTGGAGGACAAATGAAAAAAATAGTAAAGTATTTAATATTGATTGTATTAACTATTTCATTTTCATTTATTAATATTAAAGCAGACACATCTTATGTAATTGATTCTTATGATGTAAATATAGTAGTAAATGAAGACAATAAATTAGAAATAAAAGAAACAATCGAAGCAAATTTTAGAACTGCAAAACATGGTATTATAAGAAAAATACCAACTGTAAACAATATTTATAGAGAAGATGGTTCTAATCAAACAAGCAAATCTAGAATAAAAGTTAAAAGCGTTAACGAAGATTATAGTATAAGTAGAGAAAATGGTGATTATTCTATTAAAATAGGAAAATCAAGTAGAACTGTAACAGGTAAAAAAACATATATAATTGATTATGATTACTTTTTAAGAAAAGACAATAGTGATACATATGATGAATTATATTACAATATAATTGGTACTGAATGGGATACATCCATAAGTAATGTAACATTCAAAATAACTATGCCAAAGGAATTTGATACAAGTAAAATAGGTTTTTCAGTAGGTGCAAATGGAGCATCTGGATATAGAGAAGACGCATTAACATATGATATTGATGGAAGAACTATAACAGGTTCATATAATTATATGTTAAATAGCTATGAGGGAATAACTATTAGAATAGAACTTCCAGAAGGATATTTCAAAGTTGATAATAGCATATCAATAGAAGTATTTATAATAATAGGATTAACATTAGCTTTGTTAGCACTTGCCACATTTATTTGGATTAAATATTGTAAAGAAAAAGAACCAATAGTGGAAACAGTAGAATTTTATCCACCTGAAGGAATGAACTCTTTAGATATTGCATTCATTTATAAAGGATATGTAAATGATAAAGATGTTATATCATTATTAATTATACTAGCAAATAAAGGATATATAAAAATAGGTGAACATAAAGAAAGAGGACTACTTAAACCAGCAGGATTTAAAATAACAAAATTAAAAGAATATGACGGAAACGATGAAAACGAAGAAATATTCATGAGAGATTTATTTGACTGTAAAAAGAACAAATCAGGTTTAATTGATCAAGTCACTAATGAAGATTTAGAAGATGAATTTTATAAAACAATAGAGAAAATAAAAACAAGAATGACAACTAGTAGTAATAAAAGTAGATATTTTACAAAAAGTGGTTATTGTGTATGGCTATATATTATAGCAGTGGCTATATATTTAATAAATACTTTAATTCCAACATATATTTATAATCCAGACTATATAAAAGTTGCAGCCATCGCAGGAATATTTGTATTTTCTTTCATATATATATCAATGTTAACAAAAAGTTCATCTCCAAATGGAATGATTATGAGAGCATCGCTAATCTTTTTTATTCCAGTATTTGTAGGAATAATGATAGCTGGTGTAGAGCAAGCAATACCGGATGAACCTTTTTACTTATTATCAGCAGCCATAGGAACAATTTCAATATTTGCAATTTTACTTTATAGAAAATTTTCTAAAGATAGAACCAGACTTGGAAGAGAATTATATGGGATGATATTAGGTTTCAAAAGATTCTTAGAAACAGCAGAGAAAGATAAATTAGAAGCATTAGTTGCAGAAAATCCTGAATATTTCTATAATATTTTACCTTATACCTATGTATTTGGAATATCTGATAAATGGATTAAGAAATTTGAAAGTATAGCAATTCAAAATCCAAATTGGTATGACACAACCGATCCATTTGATAGTTACCGTTTCAATAGATTTATGAATTCAACAATGTCATCAGCAAATAGAAGTATGACATCACGACCATATGAATCATCAGGAAGCAGTGGTGGAGGATTCTCAGGAGGAGGTTTCTCTGGTGGAGGATTCTCAGGAGGCGGCTCCGGTGGTGGAGGCGGAAGCTCTTGGTAATATAAACTCATCTTATGATGAGTTTTCTTTTAATTATATGTTATAATCAAATAAAGGAAGTGATATCATGATTAATTATTTGTTTAGTGGAATAGATAAGGTAAATGGCTTTACAAAAGAACAAGCCACATCTTTAAAGAAAGATATAAAAGATAATAGTGTAATTACTTTTATAGCATCAGACTTTGATAACACTGAAAAGACAGATACAAATAAAAAACTACTAATAGATGCATTTAATAATATAGGTATTAATTTTAAATGTGAATATCTTGTTGATAAAAGAGTATCAAAAGTCGAAGCAAAAGAATTATTAAATAAATCAGATATAGTTTTTCTTATGGGTGGAGATACCTATAAAGAAATGCAAAGTATAAATGAATATGGCATTAAAGAAAATATTATAAGTAGAGCTTTAATAATAGGAGTTTCAGCAGGAAGTCTAAATCAAAGTAAAAATGTTGTTTATTTAGATGAATATCAAGATTATAAATTAGTAAAATATGAAGGCTTAGGTTTAGTAGATTTTAATATATATCCACACTTAGATTTTAAGAACATTGATTTTCTAAAAGAAGTATTTACTGTAAGCAATGATACACCTCTAATCGCACTTCCAAATGAATCTTTTATTAGATGTGAAAATGGAAATATCGAGTATTTTGGTGAACATTATAATGTAGAAAATAGTACAATAGATATAAAAGGACATGATTATGAAAAAATAAATCATACCGGAACAATCCCTTTAGAAACAGAAAGATTAATTCTTAGAAGAACATCTAATGAAGATATAGATGAATTCTTCTTTATAGAATTAAGTCCTAAACTAAGAAAATATTTAGGCCCTACAAAACTAGGAAATAACTTAATTAAAAATAGAGAATATTTTGATGAATCAAAGTATGAAAACAAAGACTTCTATAGATGGACTATAGTAAAAAAAGAAGATAATAAAGTACTTGGTACAATATATTTAAATATTCATGATGAGAAAGCAAAAACAGCTGGAATAGATTACTGGATTAGAGAAGATGAATGGGGCCATGGTTATATAACTGAAGCATCTAAACGTATATTAGAGTTTGCTTTTGATACTTTAGATTTAAATAGAATAGAGAGTTGCGGAGCAAAAGATAATCCAGGTACATGGAAAGTAATGGAAAAGCTTGGCCTTAAATATGAAGGAACAAGAAAACAAGCAATGTTCTATTACTACGGCGGTATTCAAGATTTAGTGCTATATGGATTAACAAAAGAAGAATATTTAAAAAACAAAGAGAATGTAAATATACAATAGATTTACATTCTCTTTTATTTAAGATATAATTATTTCAATGAAAGATATATGTATAATTGAAAAACAATTAAAAGATTTAGATATAAATGATAGATTCTTTGATTCGCTAAAAAATGAATATAAAGATTTTATTATTTGGTTTAATAATCATCTAGATAGAAAAGCTTATATAACATTTCAAGATAATAAGATAACATCTATTTTAATCCTAAAAATAGAAGATAAAAGCGAAAACTACAAAGACTTCAATAAAGAATTTAAACCATCAAAAAGATTAAAAATATGTACTTTAAAAGTAGATGTTAAGTTTAAAAATATTGGAACTAAATATTTAGAATTAGCAAACAGCGAAGCAATTAAAAATAATGTAAATGAAATATATATAACACTTTACACTAACCATGAAGATTTAATAAACTTATTAGAAAAAAATAATTATATTTATTATTGTGATAAAACAAATAATGAAAGGGTATATATAAACAAAATAAAAGAGTTTTAAAACTCTTTTTTAATCTGGATCTTCATAATGAAAATCATCATCTTCTAGTTCTTCCTCTTCATGAAATTCCACCTTGGATTTATTAACTTTTTTCTTTGTATTTTTACTTCCAAATAAAGAACCAATAAGTAGATTTTTTAATAGGCTATTTTTATTCTTTTTTATAACTTTCTCTTTTTTATGTAATTTAGAATTTAACTCTATTGTTTCATTAGCTATTTCATTAGTAGTATCAATAATCTTTTCAATTAAATCTAAATATCCTTTAATAGTTTTTACTTTACTATTTTTAATACTCTTAATATCCTCATCAAAATCATCCAAATCATCATTCTTTTCTATTAAAGCTAAATAATAATTATAAAATCTAATTAAAGTATCATAACAATCACTAGAACACTTTATAACTCTTTTTAACTTTTCATCATCATCCAATTCTTCAAGTTTAAGTTTCTTAATAGTTTTATCATAGTCATACATTTTCATAGGCTCACCCTTATAGAAATATTATAACAAAGTATGTTATAATTTAAAAGGTGATGACATGGAACTATTTAAAAGATTCAATGAAACAATATTTTTAAAAGAAGACAGCAACTTAGAAAAGCAAATAAAAGAATTAGAAGAAATAAGACCAAAATTAAAATATACAAATGAGATAGATAAAGATATATTACTATTAAAAAAAGGATTGCAAGGTGAAAAAGATATTGCTTTTGAACTAAAGAATTCTAATTTGGGAATGTATGTAGTTCATGATGTAACTGTTCCTTTTGAAGATTTAAAAGCACAAATAGATTATGTGATTGTCACCAGAGGATTTATATATTTAGTTGAATGTAAAAGCTTAATTGGTAATATCACAGTAAGTCACACTGGAGAATTTGTAAGAGAATATGAACTAAATGGCAAGAAGTACAAAGAAGCAATATATTCGCCATACACACAAGCATGCAGACATATGGAAATACTAAAGAAAAGATGGATTAGCAAAAATAATAAATTAATGGTAAAGATTCAAGAAAAAAACTTTGATACATTATGGTATAAGCCATTAGTAGTTATCTCTAATCCAAAATCTATAGTAAACGTAAAATATGCTCCAAGAGAAATAAAAAATCATGTGGTTAGAGTAGACCAATTATTAAATTATATTAAAAATGATATAAATAATTATGATAGAGATTTATTAGCTAAACAAAAAGATATGAAAAGTTGTGCAGAATTTTTTGTTGAAGTAAATACAAATGAATACACAAGTGTAGCAAAAAAATATGAGAAATATATTTCTAATGATAAAATAGAAGTTACTAAAGAACCTGAACAAAAGGAATTACCAAAAGATAATAAAACGCTAAGAGATAAACTTATTGAACTAAGAACAGAAAAATCTAAATCAATGAATGTTCCAGCATATTATATTTTTACCAATGATGAACTTGATAAGATAATAGAGTTAAATCCAACATCAACAGAAAAATTAAAAAATGCTAAGATATTATCAGATATAAAATTTAAATTACACTCAAGTGATATAATAAAAATAATATGTGAGTTTAACAAGAGGTAAATATGGCAAACTTTACTAAGAAAGCAATTAAAGACACATTTATATCTTTACTAAAAGAAAAACCATTTAATCAAATAACAGTAAAAGATATTGTTGATGAATGTGGAGTAAATAGAAATACATTTTATTACCATTATGAAGATATAAATGATTTACTAGAAAATGTTATTACTGAAGAAACTGACGTACTAATTAAGAACTATCCAACTATTGATTCTATAGATATGGCAGTTGAAGTAGCAATTAAATATGTACTTGAAAATAAAAAAACAATTCTAAATATATATAACCATCTAGATAAAAATGTCTATGAAAGATTCATAATGGAAACATGTGAATATACAGTTAGGACACTTATAAATTCAATTACTAAAGAAATGAATATAAGTGACAAAGATAAAAAATTCTTAATAAGTTTTGTAAAATGTCAATTCTATGGTTTTTGTATTGATTGGCTATCAAGAAATTTAGATGAAGAATACGTAAAAGAATATGTAACATATACTAAAATAAGTAAAGAAATATTATTAGAATTTATAAATAAACATTCTAATTAATATTCTTTTTTTTATGCATTTAAACTATTTTGCCTAAAAATTAAACATCATAAAAAAACTGTCCATTTAAAAAAATAAGTTATGAGGTTATACTATTTATATAATGAAAGGAGGAGCTAAGATGAGTAAGTTTATACGTATAGCTAAAACAAGTTACATAGTTATGTCTATCATATTATGTATTTTAGGATTAGTACTTATGATAAATCCTGCATTTTCACAAACTATATTAGTTGTAATGTGTGCGATTCTTTTGATAATTTTTGGTATGATTAAATTATTTGGTTATTTCTCAAACGATTTATATCGTCTAGCTTTTCAGTATGATTTACCATTTGGTATTTTATTAATAGTACTTGGAATTATCATTTTAGTACGTCCAGGTGGATTCATTAATTTTATATGTATCGCATTAGGTTTATCAATATTTACAGATAGTATGTTTAAAATGCATATAGCTAATGAAGCTCGTAAATTTGGTATTCGTGAATGGTATCTAATCTTAATATTCGCAATACTTGCTTGTATTTGTGGTATTACTTTAATGGTAAAACCTAGTGAAAGCGGAATAGTATTAACTATATTACTTGGAGCTAACCTTTTAGTAGAAGGTATTCTTAGTTTGATAACAGTTATTACATCAGTTAAAATCTTTAAAGAAAAGAAGAAATAATTAGAAGGAGACATATATATGACAGCAGAATTTACTAAAGAAATGAAAAAAACTCATACTATACTAGCACCAGATATATTTCCAGTACATATGAGACTTCTAACGAAAGTATTCGCATTATATGGATACAATGTAGAAGTTCTTCATTATGAAGGAAAAGATGTTATTGATACTGGACTTAGTTACTTACATAATGATATTTGTTATCCAGCAATATGTGCGATAGGTCAACAACTATATGCACTTAAAAGTGGAAAATATGATACTCATAAAGTAGCCTTAATACAATTTCAAACTGGTGGTGGATGTAGAGCATCTAACTATATTTGTTTACTTAGAAAAGCTTTAGAAAATATGGGATATGATTATATACCAGTTATTTCAGTAAGTACAAGTAATATAGAAAAATGTAGTGGATTTAAACTAACTCCAATGATGATGTATATGTCTCTTAGAGCTATTATCTATGGAGACTTCTTAATGCTTTTAAAAAATCAAGTAAAACCTTATGAAAAGAAAAAGGGTGAAACTGATAAATTAGTTGATTATTGGATTAATAAACTAACAACTGATTTTGCTTCTAAGAAAAGTTTAAATAATAGAAGTATGAAAAAGAATTTAAAAAGTATTGCTAAAAGTTTCCATGAAATTGAAAGAGTAGATAGAAAGTTAAAAAAAGTTGGTATCGTAGGAGAAATATATGTTAAATATTCTCCTTTCGCTAACAACAATCTAGAAGAATTCTTACTTAAAGAAGGATGCGAATATATGGTACCTGGTGTACTAGCATTCTTTGAATTCTGTTTTTCTGATGCAGAAACGAATTATAAGTATTATGGAAAGAATAGAGTAAGTATGTATGCTAGTAAGACTGTAGAGTCTATTGCATCTTCATGGGAAAAAGATATGGAAGATGCATTAAAACCATACCCTGAATTTGTTTGCCCAGCACCATTTAAAAGGATTAAAAAATTAGCAGAAGGTGTAATTGATAGAGGAGTAAATATGGGTGAAGGATGGCTTTTACCTGGAGAAGTAGCAGAACTAATAGAAAATGGATACAATAATATAATTTGTGCTCAACCATTTGGATGTCTTCCTAATCACATAGTTGGAAAAGGAACAATAAGAACACTTAGAATGTTATATCCAAATGCTAATATATTTCCAATAGATT
>OLHA01000212.1_pt1 | contig 33864 bp, 29 predicted proteins | sample 1605961 | NCBI WGS metagenome assembly OLHA01 (sample SAMN03283288) | human gut metagenome | biome: human-associated habitat; material: feces | host: Homo sapiens | place: Peru | collected 2012
CGTTTTTTTCCGCCGCAAAGTCAATCTCCATGTCGCCGATTTTTCCGATAAAGACTTTGTAGCCGCGCCGAAGAAGCTCGATGAACACGATGTTTTCAAGAATTCCGTTTATGTAGGTGTCCTTGTAGCCGTGCAGGAATGTCAGCAGCCCCTGGTCGGCAAGGTAATATTTTTCCATCGTCTCAAGGATTTTCTTGCCGCGCACGTCATACCGCGGAACTTTGTGCAGGACCAGCGCGTTCTCAAGATATTTTATGTCGTTGTAGATTGTCTCCACGGAAAGCGGGCGGCCGCCGGACTTCATGAAGTCGGAAATTCGTTTTGTGGAAAAAATGTTCCCTGTGTTGTCGGCGATGTACAGAATGATTTTTTCAAGAACCGCAGTGTCGCGGATTCTGTTGCGGGCAATCACGTCTTTCAGAAGAACAGTTGAATAGATTCCTTCCAGATACGAGCGGATTTGGACAGGGTTTTCCATCATGTCCTTCAGTCCCGGAAATCCTCCGAATTCAATGAATTTTCTGAACGCCGCCGCAGAGTCGTTTTCGGAATTGAAGTACAAAAATTCCCTGTAGGAAAGCGGCCAGACGTGAATCAGAACATAGCGACCGCTCAGGTAAGTCGCCAGTTCGGAGGAAAGAAGATTTGCGTTCGAGCCTGTTATGTAGATATCCGCGTCAATCGTGGCGGAAGAGTAGAGCGAGTTCACAAGCTTTTCCCAGCCGCTGACTTCCTGAACTTCATCCAGAAAAAGATAGAGTTTTTTTCCGCCGGCCGCCTCGCTTTTTGATTTTATAAAGTCGTAGAGCTTTTTTGTGTCCAGTAATTCCGCGTTCTCAAAATCTTCCATATTTAATAGAAGAATCTGGTTTTCCGCCGCGCCTTTTTCCATAATCTTCCGTGAAAGAAGCTCAAGCATGAACGACTTTCCCGACCGCCGTATTCCCTGAAGCACTTTTATGACGGACTTGTCCTTGTAAAGAGAAATTATTTCGTCGATTCCGAATCTGTCCAGCGCAATCTGTTTCATTTGTTTCCAGTATAACCGAAAAAGTTCTAAAATTCAAGAAAAGTTTCAGGTATAGTGGAAAGTTTTTACAAAAGGAGTTGAAGTTCGCAGTTCGAAGTTTTAGATTTTACCTCCCGAATTCTTGCGGTTTGAGAGGCGTTTATCTAAGTCGCTTTTCTTCCAATAAAGCCAGATGGAATAAAGCTTGCCCGCGGGCATCAAGTGTTTTTGGTTCTGCATATTTTTTTCATACCTTTAAAAAGGTGTAATTTTTGCTTGTTAATAATCTTAAAATGGTGTATGATTTAATAAAAATTAAAGTCAAAAAGGTGTAAATATGTATCGAAAGGCATATAAAACTCTCTTAAAATGGAAGGATGAAGAAAAAGGAAAATGTGCCATCATGATTGAAGGCGCTCGCCGTGTTGGAAAAAGCTTTCTTGCGCAGGAATTTGCAAAAAATGAATATGAATCATATATCCTCATAGATTTTTTTTCTGCTCCTGATGAAATCAAAGAACTATTTGAAAAATACCTTTCTGATTTAGACACTCTTTTTATGCACCTTTCTGCCTATTATTCTGTAAAACTGCACGAACGCAACACGCTCTTTATTTTTGATGAGGTTCAGTTTTTTCCAAGAGCCAGAGCCGCAATTAAATATCTTGTTGCTGATGGGCGCTATGATTTTATAGAAACAGGCTCCCTTCTTTCCATTAAAAAAAATACACAGGACATTTTAATTCCATCGGAAGAACATCATTTACAGTTAAATCCCATGGATTTTGAGGAGTTTTTGCTTGCTTTAGGAAATGACACGTTGATTCCTGTTGTAAAAAATTGCTTTGAAAAGAAAATTCCTATGGGGCAGGCTTTGCATAGAAAGGCTATGGATTTATTCAGGCTTTATCTTATAGTCGGCGGAATGCCGCAAGCTGTAAAAGAATATTGTGAATCAAAAAATTTTGAAAAGGTAGATATGATAAAGCGGGAAATTCTGGAGCTGTATCGTAACGATATTCAAAAGCACGCAAAAGGCTCGGAATTAAAAGCGGAATCTATTTTTGATGAAATTCCTTCTCAGCTTTCTAAGCACGAAAAAAAATTTAAGCTGGCTTCCTTAAAAAAAGATGCAAAAATGCGCAATTATGATGACGCGTTTATGTGGCTTAAAGATTCTAGAATCGTAAACATTTGCTACAATGCTGATGAGCCTAATATCGCATTAAAAATGAATATGAGCCGCACCACATTAAAATGCTACATGGCAGATACTGGACTTTTAATTAGCCACGCGTTTGACGAAAATGGTCTTGTCGCTGAAGAAATTTATAAAAAACTGCTTTTTGGAAAGCTTGAAGTAAACGAAGGAATGATTTTTGAAAACATTGTTTCCCAGATGCTTACAGCAAGCGGACACAAACTCTACTTTTATTCAAAGTCTGACAATGAAGATTCTGCTTCCCGCATGGAAATTGATTTTCTTATTACAAAAAATAAGGTTACTTCGCGTCACAACATTCAGGGAATCGAAGTAAAATCCTCAAAGCGTTATACAATTTCTTCGCTTAACAAGTTTAGGAAAAAATTCGCAGAATATACCGATAAATGTTTTGTCATTCACACCTCAGATTTTAAGGAAGAAAACGGCATAATTTATTTACCAGTTTATATGGCAATGTTTTTGTAAAAAATTGATTTTTCACCTCGGAATTTCAAGCCTAATTTCCATTTCCGTTTCCTTGCCTCCAGTCGTGTTTATTCCTCATTTCACTCACCGAACTTTTTAATCAGTTCTTCGTGGTTCTTGCAGCCTGTTTTCTGGTAAATTTTGGAAAGGTAATTTTCCAGCGAGCGTTCGACAATATTCAGTTCTTTTGTAATCTGGCTGCGGCTTTTTCGTTCTATCAGTTTTTTGAAAACTGTCTGCTCCTGGCGTGTCAGGCCGTCAAAAACACTTTTATATGTAAAAAGCGGGGCTACTAGAGTCTGCTGTACGTAAGTGTTGCCGGCAAGAATTGCTTCAATGGCTGCAAAAAGTTCGCTCTCAGGGGCGGATTTTAGAACAAAACCGTCGGCATCGCCTTCAAGCGCAAGAGATACAATTCCCGGTTTTGCGAACATTGAATAGACAATGACTTTTACAGAAGGAAGATTGGTCTTTACCTCGCGCAGAATATCAAGTCCGCTTTCGTCGCCAAGGAATAAATCAAGAATCAGAATGTCCGGAAGCCTGGATTCCTTTGCAAGTTCATAAAGTTTTTCAGTGCATTCATCTTTTGAAAAAGCATAGCCACAGCAGGAATATCTGCCGCGCTCGGAAATCAATTCGCGGATTCCCCTGTTTGTGAGTGTATGATCTTCAACTACAAAAAAACTGACTTCATGTCCCATATTCTAATTCATCCTCTTAAAAATACTGATTTGTGTTCCTTCACCGGGGGGGGCAGAAGAAACTGAAAATTCGGCTCCAATCAGCTGGCATCTTTTTTTCATTCCGATAAGTCCAAAATGTTTTGCGCCGCCGATTCTTTTGTAACTTGAAAAGCCCTCGTACTGTTCTGCGTCATAATCAAAACCGCAGCCGTCATCACTTATAAAAATGTAAAGACCTTTTTCTTCATTCTCGCTGGAATTTCTGATAAGAATTACCGCTTCGCCGGCACGTGCATGTTTTATTACATTTGTAAGACTTTCCTGCACAATACGGTAAAGGTTCAATATATCATTTTCATTCAAAAAGGAAGTGTCTGTGTCGTCAGGCATTGAGATTCTGAATTTTACATCGCAGGTCTGTGCCATAGAAGTGCAGAGGTTTACAAGATTTGCCCTTAAATCCTTTCTTGTAATATCAGCCGGCGAAAGGTTGTAGCTTATAAGGCGCACGTCTGACAAGGATTTTCCCAAAAGCTGAACCGCTTCCGGTATATTTTCCGCGCAATTCTTTTTTTCAAGAAGGGTCCTGCAGTATCGTAAATCCTGGGCAATTGTATCATGAAGTTCCCGGGCAATTCTGGCACGCTCTTCTTCCTGCCCTTTAATCGTGAACAAAAGATATTCATTGGAATCTTTCAGACTTTTCTTTGATTTTAAAAATCTGATTAAAAGCAGCACGCTTACAAATAAAACCGCAAAAAACAGAATATCAAAAACAATAAAATAAGTTATGTAGTTGCGAATGATGTCTTCCAGCTCTTCGACAGTCTGAGTTAGGTTCATATTGTTTTTCTCTCTATATGATGTTCGCAAAGACGATATACACCGTATCCGGCGAAGGTTGCAATCAGGCGGTCGGCAAATGAAATTGGAATCTGCGCCAGAATGCAGGAGGCAAGCAGACTAAAGCGATGTTGAACAAAAGACTTTGTAAAAGATTTTATCGGATTCATCATGTCTGGCACGTCATAATAAATATAATGGAAATAATCTATAATTCCGCTTGAAATAATGGCGCACAAAGAAGAGAGCAGGGCTATCAAAACCAGGTACAGGGCTGTAATCGCCGCAGAAATCTTAAAGTCATCCTTTCTGCGGGCAAAGAGCCAGGTGGAAAAGACAATCAAAATGCCGCAGACAGTATAAGCGAAGATAAAAGGATCAAAGACTCCTTTGTTGCAAATCCATAGAAAAGAATTAATAAGATTGTAGCCGATTGAAACGCAAAGCGCCGGAAGAAGTCCGCAGTAAAATACAACAGCAACAGTAAAAATCGTATCGAAAAAAAGCGGAATCTTCAGCCCATGATAAAAAATTGCCGGAACAATAAAATTCAGGATTTCCGCAATAATACAAATCACAACAGTTCTAAGAGTCTTTGGCATATTGTAGAGTATATCACAAAAATTATTGTTTGTTGATGAAAACATTTTTGCTTTTGCCTGTCCTTTTAGCCGAACCGGAACCGGAGACCGTGCTTGCCTCTCCATCTTGCAAGCAGAATCCGCTGGTCTATGGTTGGAATATAATTTCGGTCTATCCGTTCCTGGAAAGTCTCTTTTCCGCGGACTTCAACGCAGATTTTATATTCATCATCTTTTGTCACGTATACGATTAGGCATTCCTTGTTTTTTATACGTTCAGAATAACTTGCCACGCAGTTGTGAAGCGCGCTGCCGATTTCGCAGAGCTGGTAGGAATCTTTAGGCAGGCGGAATGAATATCCTTTGATTTCATCCTCAAGATTTTTTTCTTCGTCTGTGTATGAAAAAATTATGTTCTTGTTTTCATACCGGTAGACAAGGCTTGAAAGCGCATTGTGATTAAATTCCGTAAAGCCATCGGTCATAATGTCATTTTTCAGCGTGTCCGGAAGATGCCTGAAATATTTTTCGAACATCTTAAGACTGTCATAAAGATTGACAAAATCATATCGTATATGTTCTGTCCCTCTGAAAATTGTATTCATGGTGGCTTTTTGCCCGCGTTTTTTTATACTGTAACGGCAAAAGAATTCAAGCGATTTGGAATCTAAATTGTCTATTATTCCGGATTTTTCTTTGCTTTTTATTACATAGTTATAAAGATTGATGTCGCTGAATCCTGCATCCTGAAGCCGTAAAAATGTGATTAGGACACCCGGCCGTTCTGCAAAAACTTTTCGGAGTGTTTTTGTATTTTTAATTTTGTACTTTCTGCAAAAATGATTGAAGATTTTTGAATCGCTTCTTTTAGCGTGAAAACGGATTTTTCTTTCCTGAATTTCCTTGCTGTTTAGGATGTCATAAAGTTTGGGGCAGAAGGGCAGCATTGTAAGCGTATAAAATTCATGCATTTTTATGCGCCTGGTTTTTATTTCCCTGCGGAAAGATTCAAATGAAACGCCGGTAAAAGCTTCTGCAAGCTCAAGAAGTCTTTCGTAGGATTTTTCGATTGCCTCATAAGGCAGAATATCATCAAGCTCAGAACAAAAGTTTTTATTGTCAGCCAAGGAATCTTTTGTAAAATCATCAAAATTGGCGGAGGCGTTTTTCATGTCAAAGACAAGGGATTTTTCCTCAAGGAGCGGAATTTCTGTTTCATAGTGCGGCTGCTCGTTTTTGCCACGGGAAAATTCTGTAAAGGTAATTTTGAGCAAAAGATTTTCCGTGTCCGTGGTGATTTTTGCCTTGATAAAGTCCTTTTTTATTTTGCGTGAGTCGTAAAAATTTTCACGGTTAAACTTCATCCTGTTCTTATAATTCCGATATATCAGAACCTTAGCCATTTCTTCTGCGGAAAAATCTTCTTTTTCAATGTCTGCGTAAAAAATATCTTCCGCGGAATTTTTAAGATATTGCTCAGCCTTGTAAGGAAACTCTACAAATTCTTCCGAATAGCCCATGCCTGGTTTGCACACAGAAAGGGGAAGCCACTTGTTTTTCTCAAAATCAAAATATTCATCCTGCTTTACGTAATCATTTTTTAATCTTACAGGCAGGATTCTTGATTCTGCTTCAAATGGCACAAAATCGGCGGATAATAATTTTCCTTTTTCACCTTTATCGCCAAGTGAAAGCCCGGCTTCTTCCGCTGAATCAAATTCCAGATATTCTATTTCCGCATCATCTGAAAAACAATTTTCAACATCATAAACGTCTGTATGAATATTCCCATAAAGATAATCATTCAGAACGTCGCGCGCTTTTTCCTGCTTGTCTCCCGTTATTTTTGAAAGAATCTTTTCCGGGATTTTTACCGTATGTCCGTTATTACTGCTGACCGCTTCTACTTCAAAAATATTCATTTTCTAAGTTTAAACCAGACGGAATGGGATTGCAAGTGGTAGGTTTGCAGAAAAGGCAAAGTCGCTTACAGTTTTTAGAAATGTGTTGTTTTCGTTTTAAAACTTCGGGTGTTTTAGTGTAAAATATTGCACGTATGAAGCGCAATATTTCTCTACTTTCCAAAACCCTCCGCAACTTCTGTTAAAAGACGAACTTTTTCCTGCGACAATTTCTCGCATTTTTCTATAAGATCGTGGTATTTCCTTAAAAAATGAATCTGATTCTCGTTTTCCGCACCGTGGGAAGTTTTTTCGGACGGTTGGCTTCCTGTAACAAGATATTCCACAGAGACTCCCAAAACTTTCGCGATTTTTACGGCTGTCTCCGCAGAAGGACTTGAGCCCTGCTTCTGTCCTTTCCCGATGTTCGATGCGGTGATTCCGACTTTTTCGGCGAGCGCCTTGTTCGTCATTCCAAGATATTCAAGCTCCGCCGCCACATTGTCCCAAAAAGAATTCATTTTTCAATCATTATGGAATTTTTGCTATTTTGCATTTAATAGTGGAATTTAGTTTATTTAAATGATATAAATGGAAAATAGTTTATTTTGTAACTTGCGATGAACAATTTTCATCTTACGGGGGAAGAATTCCATGTTTAAAAATGCAAAGGCAATTCCTGCGGAAACTTCAATGCGCATAACCGCGCTGCGGTTTCTTCTGATTGTGCTGGTGGTCTTTATCCACAACAATCTTAGGGCGGAGGATATTCTGAAAGGCGCACTTGAGCACGGATACACACCGTTCGCCTACGAGAACGGGCTTTTCGGACGTTGGGTTCAGATTTTCATCTCGGACGGAATCGCAAACTGCGCAGTTCCTCTTTTCTTCATGTTTGCCTCATATTTGCAGTTCATGAAAGGCGATTCTTACGGCGTTCTGCTCAAGAAAAAGGTGAAGTCGCTTTTGGTTCCGTATTTTCTGTGGCCGCTTCTGAACATCGGCATTTATGTCGGATTCAAGCTTCTGGTTCAGGCGGTTTTTCCTGCGATGATTGAGCGGAAGAACTGTTTTCCGATGAGCGGCTGGGGTGTTAAAGGCTGGCTTCATGCGTTTTTCGGATATGAGAACATGGCGGAAGGGCGGTCGTTTGGCGGATATGTTGTTCAGCTCTGGTTCGTGCGAGACCTTTTCATCCTGATTGTTTTTTCTCCGTTTCTGCGTTTTGCCGTGCGGAAATTTCCGGTGTGCGTTCTTGTTGCGGTGTCGTTCTTTTATTTTTCGGACACCCGGCCGTTCATTGTGGCGGCACAGGCACTTTTCTTCTATATAATAGGACTTTACTGGGCGGAATCCGGATTCGACCTTTTCGCCTTTGCGGACAGAATAAAATGGAAGGCTCTGGTTCCGCTTTACCTTGCGTTGTGGCTGGCAACCTGGAAATTCTACGGCGAATACTCTTGCGCTTACTGGTTCATGGCTGCGGTCTCCTGCCTTGTCCTCTTGAAATTTTCCGCGGTCATTGTTTCAAATAAAAAGACATTCGCTGCGGCAAAATATCTTGCGGGATTCTCATTCTGGCTCTTCGCAATCCACATGCCGTTCTTGCTGAACTGCGTGCAGGTCCTGTGGCGCAAAATTCTTCCGATGACGAACACATTTTTCTGCATGGCGGAATATTTCGGAGTTTCCGTTCTGGTCGTCGCGCTTGGAACAGGCTTTGGAATCCTGCTGAAAAAAATCTGTCCGCCATTGTTCGCCGTTCTGAATGGCGGAAGAAGGTAATGAAAAAATCTGTTTTATTCCTGCGCATCCAGACAAAACCGCTCAGGTCGTATCATCTTGCTTACGGGAATATCCTGAAAATGAAGTGTGGCAGAAAATTTAAGACTTGACGCCTGTATATCCCAGTGTTATATTATAGGTGTTGGGAGCATTCCTGCCCTAAGTGGAAAACTTAAACTGAGTACGTTCCGACTCTGAGCGGAAAACTTAAACTGGGTACGCTCCGACCCTAACTGGAGAACTTAACGGGCGACTTTAAAAGTCGCCTTTTTTTATTAGAGACTATTATGACAGAAGACAATATTTTTTACATAGTAAGCGATGAGTATGTTGACTATCTTTTGAAGATAGAAAGCCATGTAATGCAGAATAAACCTCAAGAATGAACTTATCACAGAAAGTATGTGGGAGTTCTTACGGAAATAAATGGATTCAAATATTTTGTTCCGATGTCATCTCCAAAGGACAAAGATTATGCGAATGGGAAAATCAAAAAGAATAATCTTACGACAATATATCTTCGGAGCAAGGAAAAACTGTACGGTACACTACGTTTTAACAGTATGATACCAGTACCGGAATCTGAGCTTTCACTTTACAAAATCAATGATGAAGGAGAATACAATGAAAGGCGATGCAAAACAGCTGGTTGAATTCTTGGATGGCGCTAAAAACAGATTTATAATTCCTGTCTACCAGAGAAATTATGACTGGAATGAGAAGCAGTGCCGGCAGCTTTTTGATGACTTGATTCAGATTTCGGTTGAAAAAAGAAAATCGCACTTTTTCGGAAGTATTGTTTCAACTCATGCCTCGGACGGCTCAAAATCAGATTATCTGATAATCGACGGACAGCAGAGAATCACTACAATTTCGCTTCTTTTTACCGCAATGGTCAATTTGCTGAAATCCGGAATTTTAAAATCACAAAACGAAACTTTGCAGCAGGAAATTGAAGAAACTTTTCTGGTCGATAAATACCGCAAGGAGGAAAGAAAGCTCCGCCTGAAGCCAATAAAAGACGACATGGAAGCCTTTGACAAGCTTCTGTATAACGACAGTTCAGATTTTGTCGCAGGTTCTAACATTACCGCAAACTATCAGTTTTTTTATGACGAAATACAGAATATGCCTGTTTCGATTGATGAGCTTTATGATTCAATTGGAAAACTTGAAATCATTGATATTTTTGTTGAGGACGATGAAAATCCGCAGCTGATTTTTGAGAGCCTGAATTCCACCGGGCTTGATTTGTCCGAGGCTGATAAGATCCGGAACTTTATTCTTATGCGTCTGGACAATAAAAAGCAGGAAGATTTTTATGAACGCTATTGGAATAAAATTGAAAAACTCACTTGCCTAAAAGGAACAAAAGATTACAAGGTCAGCGAATTTATCCGCCATTATTTGACTTTGATTACAAAACGGATTCCGAACATAAACGATGTTTATTTCGTTTTTAAAAAATATGTTCTTGAAGAAATCAGGCAAAAGCACACAGAGGATTGCGAGAATATTCTTCAGGATATGCTGAAATATGCTCAAATCTACAGCAAGATAATCAACAGCAGCTTTTCATCTGAAAAAGTTTCAAAAATTGTAAAACGGCTGAATCATATTGATATGACGGTTATTTATCCGTTCTTTCTGGCTTTTTTTGAGATGTATGAAAATCAGAAAATTTCTGAAGAAGAGACTGTCAAAGTTCTCAGCTGCATAGAGTCGTTTATTTTCAGGAGAATGATTTGTTCGGGATATGCGACAAACGCTTTGAACAAAATTTTCTGCACGCTTCATTATGATGTTAAGAAAAATCTTGACGAGAAAAATTCTTATTCAGATGTTCTAGTCTACATTCTTGAAAACAAGACTGGAAGCGCGGCTTTTCCTAAAAATTCAGAATTTATTCAAGCATTAAGGGAACAGAATATTTACAGAATGCAAAAGAAAAACAAGGAATATCTTTTTGACCGCTTTGAAAATGAAGATTCGGTGGAATACGTGAATGTGGTTGAGCTTATGAACAAGGGCGACTTGAGCATAGAACATATAATGCCGCAGACTTTGACTCAACAGTGGAAATCTTCTCTTGGAGAAAACTGGCAGGAAATTCACGATGTAAAACTTCATACATTGGGAAACTTGACGCTGACAGGATACAATTCAAGTTACAGCAACAAATCTTTTGTAGAAAAAAGAGACTGCGAAAAAGGCTTCAAGGAAAGCGGTTTGCGTCTGAACAAGTCTTTATGCGGTCTTGAAAGATGGGGCTTGGAAGAAATAGAGAACAGGTGTGCTTTGCTTGTTGAAAAGGCGCTGCAAATGTGGAGCTTCCCGAAAACGAATTTTATTCCGAAAGAGAATGAGATGGATGAGATTTCGCTGGAAGATAGCGATGACCTTACAGGAAGAATTCTTGTTTCCTACACTTATGGAAATTCCCAGGAGCATAGATGCAGTGTTTGGGCTGAAATGCTCGTAAATGTTCTTGTTCAAATTTATTCGGAAAATCCGGCTGGAATAAAAAGTCTTGCGAAAAACGAATCGTTTGGAAACATAGTCTTCAAAAATTCAGAAATGAGCAGCGACTGGGCAAAAATCGCAAATGGCCTGTATGTTTACAAGGCAAATTCCACGGCCGCAAAACTTTCAATTCTGAACAGGGTTTTTGAAGGCTCCGGAAAAGACAAGTCTGAGCTGATTTTTAAGTTGCAGCCTGTAAAGAAATCATGATTTTTTAATTAAAAATTATTAAAAATTATAAACGCTGTTCGCAGTTTTGAACGGCATAAGAAGGGAAAATGAAAATCTGTTTTATTCCTGCGCTTCCAGACAAAACCGCTCAGAGTCTACTGAAAACTTTTTCGGAATGGATGACGGAATAAAAATTGTACACGTAAAGGATTTTTTTGGCGGGGGAGTGGTGAGATTCACGAATCATCATTATTTTTTAACCATTCACAATAAATCTGTGGTATTATAAAAAAGGTTTATTATATGAATGTTTTTGATTCTATTTCTGATGGATTTTTTAACTGTCTTGCAAGTTCATCAAACCACAGAGCCTATGCAGGTTGTCTTGGCGCAATTTATGAGCAATACAGCAATGCTGTTTCATATAGATTGCCGAGAACAGACATACGAGATTCTCTAGTCATTTATCTTCTGCAAAACCACATAGAGCTGAAAGAAGATGGCAAAGAAGATTTTGCTACAGGAAACGATCAGGCTAATTTTATAATCAGAAAATTTGTTTCGTCCGGCTACATTGAAGAAGAAACTGATGACACAACTTTTGAAAAATATATTGTAATGACTGATAACGGCATTGCCCTTGCAGAATTCTTGGAAAAACTTTCAAAGCCAATGCGACCGGAATATTCAAACTTCATCTTGAATATTTACAATCGATTAAAATACCAGACCAAGGAGCATAAGAGTGAGCCGTACAGTCTGCTTTTAAGACCGACTTTTGAAGATGCGAAGGCTCTTTCATCTTCTCTTAAAAAACTTTCAACATCAATCAAAAAAATAATTGAAACTATGCTTCACGAAGGAAGTCTTGTAAGTCTTACGGAAAACATAATCAAATATTGCGACGGGGAATTCATCCGTGAGTATTCAAGGCTTGTAAAGCAGCAGAACATTCATCTCTATAGAAATTTTATTACGCAGGAACTTGAAAGGCTAAAAGGGGAATCTTTTGAATTTATTGTGCAGAATCTTATAAATGAAGAAAAAATTGAAAAATCAGAAGCAGAATACAGAATTTCTGAAATGATAGATTCAACTAAAACTTTTTTGCATGACGATTATAACAAAATAATGGAAGACATAAAGCAAAAAATAAATACATATATACGAATTGCGATTTCTCGCGAAAGAATGTTAAGAAATAAAGAATTTGACCTAAAAGGATGTGTTGAACAGGCTTTGCGAATTCTTATAAAAAAAGATGATATAAATGATGAGGTTTTTAAGAAATTATTCCGCATACAATCAAGCGAATTCATTGACACAAGTTCTTTGTATATTCCAAGAAAAGCGAGCTCTCTTACTCAAAATACAGAAAACGAGTATTACGAGTTAAGCGATGAAGCAAAACGAAGACAAGCTGCTTTACTTCAAAAAGAAGCGGATAACCCATACTCCAAAGATAAAATGAAAAACTATTTTTCTTCGTTTCCTGAAAGTTCTCTTCAAGTTGTTGAAAACAAGGATAATATGCTTTCAACTCTTGCGGCTATTACTTATGCAAAAGAGAACGGCTGGAACATTGCTTCTTCAGACGAGTATATTCAAAATAATAACTTTAAAATGCGAAAATGGGAGGCTTCAAGAAAATGACAGCTGATGAATATTGGTCTTCTACATTTACTTCTCAGGAAAAACTTTTGTTCCAGCGGGTGTGCCGCACGCTTTTAAAGAAAACATTCATTGTCCGTGATAAAGATGATGACAACCGCAGAATGTACTTTTTTGCATCAAAATATTCAGATTTTTTGACAAAATATTTTTCATATATGGGATTTGATGTTTCAGTGTCAAAAGATGCCGGTGTGGTAATGCTGCAAAATTATACAGGAACCGGCGAAATTGCAAAAATTTCAGTGAATAAATATCTTTTTAAGAAAACTGAAACCATAGTCTTATGCTGTCTTTGGTCACTTTATTCAGATAAAATAAAGAGCGGCTCGCTGGCAAAGCAGATTACAGTTACTCTGGCCGATATAAACATTGAGCTTGATAAATATGATTTCAACGGAAATATTGATAAAGGCCGCTGGATTGAGATTCTTGGGCTTTTTGCAAAATTCAATTTGATTGCTCCAAAAGGGGAAATCGGCTCAAATGATTTCTGCATAGTTTTGTTTCCGTCTCTTCAGTTTGCGCTGGATGAAAAAGAGTTTGCTGATTTTGTAAATAATACAGAAGCAAAATTTAAAAACCGGAATCTGCACGATGATTATGAAAACGCAGAAATTGAGAGTCCGGAAACGGATTTTGATTCTTTTGATATAGAATTTGATGAATCACAAGGAGACGAGAATTGAAAAAAATATTAAACCGAAAAACCGCCAAGCGGCTTCTTTTGATAAACTGGTCTTGCTTTCAGAATGAGACAATAGAACTCGGTTCTTCTACGCTTTTTACCGGCGTAAACGGAACTGGAAAAACTACAATTCTTGATGCAATGCTTTATCTTCTAACGGCAAACAGGCAGTTTAATAAAGCCGCTGATGACAAAGACCGCAATGTTACTGCCTACATTCACGGAGACAGAAAGACAAATGGTGTTGACAGATATTTAAGAAAAGACGCAGTTACAAGTTATATCGCCATGGAATTTTTTGATCCGGGGACAAAAAAATATTTTGTGGTGGCTGTCTGCATGGAATCGAAAAATCCGCAGGACGCTGCCGAAAGCAAATGGTGCATATTTGATGGATGCCATCTTGATGATATAAATTTTTACGATAAAGATGCTCTTAAGCAAAAACGTTTTATTACAACCGCAAGAAATAATTTATCTGCAAAAGGAATTCCTGTAAAAGCTGGAGATTTTTTAGGTCGAGATAAGGCTGTTGAGCAGGTAAAGCGTGTTCTTGGGATACGCGGCGACAGTAAAAAATTCAGAGAGAAACTCTTGAAAATGACAGCCTTTGATCCTGAGCGAAATGTGGATAAATTCCTGCAGGATTCCGTTTTGGCAGATATACCAGTTCATTCCATTGAGCTTCTGCGCGAACAAAAAAAGTTGTATGAAGAAGCGCGGATAATGTTTGAGAATATAAAGACAAGAAAAAATTTGCTTGAGCAGATTGAAGAAAAAACTCGTGAATATGAAAAGCAGCTTAAAGCAAAAAATCTCCGTTCAATGATATATGGGTTTCAGTTTATCAATAAGAATAAAATTGAAATCGGCAATAAAAAGTTGGAGCTAAAAAATCTTCAAATCGAAAAAGATACTCTTGTTGAAAAAAGAACGGAATCTTCTGAAAATCTGGAAAAGGCAAGAAAATTGCTTTCAGACGCAGAAAGTAAAAATGCCGATGTAAAGTCAACCCTTGAAAAACTCGAAAATGACGAGGCTTTTTGCTCTAAAAAAATTGCTGAGACTGAATTGGCTTTGGCACGCTTAAAACAAATTCAGATTGCCTTAAAAAAGCTCATATTCGCACTTAAAGATTTTATCACTGTGGAGGAAAAAGAAAAAACTGTTCTTGAAAATCTTGCAGAAACTGATTTTAATTCCACTGAAAAACGTCAGGCTTTTTTATCTTATGGTGAAAAGGCAAAAAATCAGAATGTGCTTTTGATAAAAGACATTGGACGAAAAGAAGACAGGCTAAAGGAATTAAAAGAAAATATTTCTGATACTGAAAAACGCATAAAAGAGCTTGAATCAAATATCGTAACTTTTCCAAAAGAAGCTGAAGAATCAAAACGGATTATAAAACTGGAATTTGAAAAGCGTGGTATACAGAGCCAGGTTCGTTTTTTCGCTGAGCTTGTTGAATCCTTTACCGATGAAAAATGGCGGCCTGCTATAGAAACTTTCCTTGGACCTAAAAGATTTTTCATAATTGTTGATGATGAATATTGTAGTGCTGCACTAAATATTTTACGTGAAAAACGGCTGTTCAGAACAAATGTTGTTCTGTCTGATAAACTGCCTGAAAGCGAAGTTACAGAAAATTCCGCATCATCGGTTTTGAATATAAAAAGCAAAGCCGCCAGAAGATATGCAAATTATCTGCTAAATGGAATACATCTTTGTGGTTCTGAGGAAGAATTGCACGAATATCCAAAGGGCGCAATTATGGCGGATGGAACTCTTGCTAAAAGTTATTCTGCAAGTCTTATGGATATACGCAAGACCCGATTCTGCATGGGAAACAATGTTGTGGAGTTTCAGCTTAAGCAGGCAAAAAAAGAAAAGGAAGAATTACTTTCTTCTATCAATATATTAAATGATGAGATTTCTAAAACTGAGCAACTGAAGAAACTGATAGAAAATATAAAATGGGATTCTTCTTATTACGATTTTAATTCTCCTTCAAATCTTAAGATTCTTGAAAAGCAGAAAAATGAGCTTGCTGTTCAAATTCAAGAACTTAAAAACAGCCCGGATATGCTTGCTGCAATGAAGGAAATTGAATTTGCGCAAGGAAATTATAATAAAGCCCGAAAACAAAATGACGACGCCATAAAGTCAGAAACAACAAATGCCAATAAAATTGACTCTGTCCAAAAAGAGATTGAGCGGCTTGAAACAGACTCAAATTTAAAGCAGAAATCATATTCAGAACTTGTGAAAGCAAATCCTGAGCTTGAAAGTGAAATGCATACAGAATATGAGCGTCAGACAGCACTAAGAAAAAATCCAATCGTGATTGGTGAAAAGCACATGAAGCAGTTAAATGTAGATGTGGAAAATGCAAAGAAAAATCTTGAAAACGAACAGCTTGAATACAATAAACTTTCAGATTTGCCGTTGGAAAACCGTGGTATTGAATTTATATCTTTCTATCGCGAACAATATAGAAATGTGGCAAACGTTAAAATTGATGAAGCAAAAGATAAACTTGAAGAACAGTCTGTAAAGCTGCGTGATGTTTTTCTGCATGATTTTGTGTCTGAACTAAAAGAAAATATTGATAAGGCAAAAGATGAAATCGATAAGATTAATTCTGAGCTAAAGAAAATTCCTTTCGGACGAGATATTTACCAGTTTAAAATGATTCAAAAAAGTGACCGCCAAGTGTTTTTCACAATTTTGGATAATCTTTCAGCATTACAAGGTAACCCTGATTTATTCAGCGCGAATTCTGGCAATGATGAAAAACTCAATGCTGATGTTCAGGAATTTCTGGATAAAATTCTTTCTAGCGAAGATGAAAGCGATTATTCGGATTATAGAAATTATTATAATTACGATATGCTCATAAAAGGTAATTCAGGAGACGAAATTACAGAAACGAATTTATCAAAAAAACAAGGCTCTGCTTCCGGCGGAGAAAAGCAGACTCCATATTTTATTGTATTGGCGGCAAGTCTTTTGCAGTTTTATCCAAAGAATGTTACCTGCGCAAGAATCGCTTTTATCGATGAGGCTTTTTCGGCACTTTCAAAAGAGCGCATTGAGCAAATGGTCAAATTTCTGGAAGACAATGATTTTCAGGTGTTTTATGCGGCTCCTCCTGAAAAAATAGATTCAATCGGCCGCTACATTGACAACACTGTGGCACTTTACACGGATGGGCGATACACAAAACCAATAGAAGGCTTCTTAAAATAATATGACATTCTCACAAAAACAAAAAAAAACATTGGAACTGCTTCTAAAAAAATATGAATCCAGCAAAACATATAACAAAAATAATGAAATCACACAGTCGTTTTCTATTCTCCCAGAGAAGATTTTTCCGGACTACACAAACGATTTTGCAGATGTTGATAAAATCCATGATTTTGAGAATGACCTTGAAGTTCTTGAGAAGATGGAACTCGTTGCAATTTCCAAGAAAGATGACAGAATCAGTAAGATAGCTGCCATTTCAACAGATGAAAACTGGAATAAAATTCGGCAAATTCTTGGTGTAAAAGATAAGAATACAAGATTAAAGGAAGAAATCAGCTTTTACTCAGCGATTTATGATGCCTCAGATTTCGACAAGATTGCAAAGGATTTTTGCAGGCAGCAGATAGAACGTCTTGATGTTGGCAAGAAAGCTCAGTTTTTTCAGGAAGAAGCAGAAAAGATTATTATGCTGTTAAATTATATTTTGAAAAATAAGAATGAGATTTTGGAGAGGGAACTTTCTATTTCAATTTTATCAAATTCAAAAGCATGGGAAGAAAAATATAAGAAAAAAATCCTAAAAATTTTGCGTCAAAATGAACGTTTTGCTTCTTTAGTGGAAAATTGCGAAGATGAAAAAGAGGCAGACAAAGTTATTCTTGAAGAATGTAATATTTTTTCAAATCCGTCTTATATATATTTTAAAGGAAGCGGAACAATTACTCTTGAAAATGGAAACAGCATAAAAATTTTTTCTGACATTCCGCTTGCGCTTTCTTCGGCTGCTATAAGTAAAATAACTGCTTTTGAAATTGTTGATAAGAAAATTATGACTGTCGAAAATTTGACTTCTTTCAACAGAATAAAAAAAACAAACACATTTTTTATTTTCTTGTCAGGTTATCACAACAGCGCAAAGCAAATATTCTTGAAAACAATCTTCGCACAAAATTCAAACAAGGAATATTATCATTTTGGCGACATTGACCCTGACGGATTTTTTATTTTAGACAACCTGCGTTCAAAAACACAAATAGATTTTAAAGCATACAAGATGGGCATGGCTGAACTGCAAAAATATTCTTCTTATACAAGACCTTTAGAAGAAAATGATTTAAGAAAAGCCGATTCATTAATTGCAAAAGGTAAATACACAGAGATTTTGGACTATATGCTCAAACACAATGTAAAACTTGAACAGGAAATCATAAGTTGGAAAGAGGCGGATTAGATTAGCTTGTATTATTGATTTTTATTTCAGTTTAAAAAAAATTCAATTCCCCCTCTCCGACACTCCATGTCGTTATTGCGTTTTATACTAAAGAAAGATAAAGCGAGCGCGCGGTTTTTTGTGAAGTTGCGCCGCGAGTCTTGGAGGTTGTTATGGCGGAAAAGCAGATTCTTATCAATTGCGGGAAAAAGTGGTTTGAGTTTTCAAAGAGCAGGACGGGGCAGCTTGACTACTGCGGAAAAGTTGAAAATCCGTCGCGCCTGAATGTTGAAAATTATCAGAAGCTTGCATCAAGCACTTATTTTTCGCCGGAAACTGATGTTTCGGACAAGGACAATTTTGATTTTCTTCTTCATGTCGGCGTGCTGCTCTGCGCGGTGGAGGCTAAGGATTCTCTTCTTGCAGGCGAGCTTTATCTTAGGCGGAAAAATCGTTTGACAAATTCGCGCGGCTTACCCAGTTTATAATAGAGCCTGTTTCTGCGAAGATTCTTTTTTCGCTTTTGTTCGGCAGACTGTATAATATAGACGAAAATGAGCACAATAAAAAAGTAAACGATATGCTCCTGAAAATTATTGACAAGGATTTTCTTGAAAATAAAAAGGAATGTGGATTAAGCCAGATTCGCATTGATACGCAAAAACTAAAAAACAAGACTTCGGAAAAAGAAAATATTAAAAAACAGCTTAAAGAAATAAATGCCAAGCTGATTCAGTTGCGACAGACTTTTGAAGATACTGACTATCATAAACTAACAGAAAAATTAGAGAACTCAATTAATAAATTGTCTGAAGAAAAAAGCAACGAAGAAAAACGAAAACAGCAGCTTACTGAATATTTAAGATTTTTAATAAATTATCTGAATCTGTTCATAAAAACTAAAGATATTCCTGTAGGTGCGGATGAAGTAAAAAATATCGGTCTTGCCGGCGATGAAAATCAAAAAGCTGAAACTGTTGAAAAAGTGGAAGTTTTTGTTAAAAAAGAAATTGCGGACATCCGTAAAAGTAAATATTTTGCAGAAAATGAACGCGAATCAATTTCCAAAAAAATCTCTGAACTTGATGATGAAATAGAATCTTTGGAAACGCAGACAATTCAATTTCCGGAAGAAACAGAACGCTTAAGAGCCTGCATCCAAGGAGAATTTAAAGAAAAAGGAATTGACTCGCCTGTTTATATTTTGGCAGAGCTATTGTCCATTACAGATAAGCAGTGGACTAATGCTATTGAAGGATATTTGAATACACAGCGTTTCTATCTGATTGTAGAGCCTGAACATTACAATCTTGCATTGGAAATCTATAACGCAAATAAAAAAAGCTACAATCAGGGAATAATAAATTTTAGAAAACTGCCGGAAGTTGAACCTGACTCAAATTCTTTGGCAATGCTTGTGCAATCTGAAAATCGTTTTGCAAGACGCTATGTGAATTTTATTCTTGGCAATGTTATTTGCTGTGAAAATCTGCCTGAGCTTGAAAATTATTATTCGGCAATCACAAAGGACTGCATGGTTTATAAAAATTATGTTTCACGCAAAATAGATCCTAAGATTTATTCAAAACCATATATTGGGAAAGACGCGATTGAAGTTCAGCTGAAAAATGCAAAGTCGCAGAGAAAAGATTTGCTGGAAAAGCTTCCTGCGTTGCGAGAAAAACTTGATGTTTTTAATCAGATTGAAAATTCTTATGAATATGTAAATTTTGGTATGCTGAAAAATTATATGGATGCGCCAAATAAACTGGAATCTGTAACTATCCGGCTGAAAAAAGAAAAGGAAGAATTTGAAAAGATTTCAAAAAATCCGGACATTATTGAACTTCAAAATCAGATTACGGAGTATGAGAAGAAAGAAACAAATTTATCAGCTGAAAAAGACAAATTAACTGGCGATGAAAGAAGTCTGCAGGATAAAATAGGTTCTGCGGAAAATACTTTGCATGAAATAGACGCGCAGCTTAAAAACAAAAAGAAAGAGCTTGCGGACTTGCAGGACTATCAGGCGGCAACATATAGAGAGGCTTTTGAAAAATATCAGGGACTAATAAAAAAGGATGATTTGCCAACAATAAAAGAAAATTATACAAGGCAGAAATCAGTTTATGATAACCGTGCCAGCCGGCTTCTTAATGGAGAAAAGAATTTTATCGGCCTTTATCAAATGCAGAGCAATTATAATTCAGTCTTCAGCAAGGATTTTATTGCCGGGCTTGAAGGCTTTGGACAGTTTAAAAATCAGTTTGATAAGTTAAATGGGTATCAGATTGTCTATTATGAGGAGTCAATCCGTTCTGCTCGCGATAAATGTGAGGATATTTTTAGAAATGAATTCCTTTCCAAAATGAAGGAATCAATTGAAAGCGCAAAATATGAATTTGATAATCTAAAAAAAGCTCTTAAAGATATTAATTACGGTGAAGATACATACAGATTTATTCTTGCGCCGAATTCCCAAAAACGGAATCTTTACAATATGATTATGGCTGATGATAATCTGGGCAGCGAAAATCTTTTTGCCGGAAATTTTGAAAGCCAATATAAAGAAGAGATTGAAGAGCTTTTTACAAAAATCAAGGCGGGCGATTCAAGCGACCAGGCTGTCCGTGAATATACTGACTACAGAACTTATCTTGATTACGATATTGAAATCACAAAGAAAAACGGAACTGTTCAAAAGCTTTCCGCAAAGGCAAAAAGCAACAGCGGCGGAGAATCGCAGGTTCCTTTTTATGTGATTATGGCGGCTTCTCTTAATAATATTTATAAGAATAATAATTGCGTCCGCCTGCTTTTACTGGATGAGGCGTTCAACAATATGGATGAGCAGAGAATTTCGAGCGTAATGAAATTTTTCAATCAGCTTCAGTTCCAGACAATTCTGGTTGCGCCTTCGCCAAAAATTCAGGATATTGAAGAAAATGTAGATTCCGTTCTGACCGTTATGCGTGAAGATACCATAAGTTTTGTAGAGGATTTCAGATATTATGGCGACTAAGGTTGAATCAAGAATTCTGAACGCTTTGCTTGATTCTTATGAAAAAAGCAGGACATTTATCGGAGAAAACAAAAATCAGCAGACGTTCAAAATTTCTGTTGCCAAGCTTTTTCCAAGATACGATGATGATTCCGACTTCGCCTTTTATAAAGAAATCAACACAAATCTTGAGTCGCTGAAAACAAAGGAGCTTGTGACATATAAAGCAGAAAGAAGCGGAAAAATAAAAACCGTTTTTTTGGAGCAGGATTCAATTCCGGCAAGTTACAAATATATAAAAAGAATTCCGAAAGCTGATATAAATAATTTGCTGCTAAACCTTTGGGCAGATTATGAAAAAACTGATGAAATCTATTCTCCGCTTCTGAAATATATTCACGAGCAGAAAAGACATCTTAAAGAAAATAAGAATGTTCAGTTTTTTGATGGAGAACTATCTGAATATAAGGATATTCTTTTGGCTGCAAAGGCAATTCTTGAAAACCAGAATGAAATATTTATCCGTGAATTTTCTGTAAAACTTTTTAATAATTCCAAAAGGTTGGAGGCGATTGAATCATCCGTGCGTTCTCTTCTATATAATTACGGAGAATATGATGACAAAGAAACTGTCTTTGAAGAGCACAACATTATAAAAACTCCGACTTATGTGATGTTAAAAGGAAAAGGAATTTTAAATCTCGGACAGAAAATTGACTTGGAAAAAATCGGCGGAGACATAGGACTTTCAACCCAAAGCCTGCGTGGATTAGTTTCTGTAGAATTGAACGGAGATTCTGTAATCACAATTGAAAATCTTACGAGTTTTCACAAATATCAGCCGGATAATGAGCTTGCGATTTATCTGGGCGGATTCCATAATTCTGTAAAAAGGGATTTTATAAAACTGGTCTATAAATGCAATCCTAAAGCAAAATTCAAACATTTTGGCGACATAGATGCCGGCGGATTTTATATTCTTGAGCATCTGAAAAATAAAACGGAAATTGATTTTGAGCCGTTTAATATGGACATTGAAACCCTTGAAAACAACAAGTCTCATTGGATAGCTCTTACATCGAATGACAGAAAACGGCTTTGCAATCTGGCAGAAAAATTTCCAGACTACAAAAAAACTGTTGAGTATATGATTAAAAACAACTGCAAGCTTGAACAGGAAGGGGAAGAGTAAATATAAGATTTGAGAGTTGTTTTTTTGAAGGTTGTTGAAAAAACGATTCATAGACTGCAAACTTTTCTTGAAAAACTACTCCTGACAGAAATTTGTCATACAATGTGCGACGCAAACTTGCCGCACATTGTAGACAGCCGGCGGAACTTTTGCAAGGAGGAGGGTGGCGGAAAATGGCATAATTTTTATCTTTACAACTTTGTAAATAACGATTTATAATACAATCATGACGGTTTTCAGCAGTGATGACACTTGCGAATGGGACAGTGAAAAAAATCTCATAAACATAAAAAAGCATCACTTAAGCTTTGAGACGGCATCCAAAGTTTTTCTTGACCCGCTGTTTCTTGAGATTGCCGATGAGGAACACTCAGAGACAGAGCAAAGGTATCAGGGCTTCGGAAACATAAACGGAATCGCCGTAGTCACGGTGTTTTATACGGAACGGTGTTCAGACGGAAAGGAACGGCACCGCTTGATTTCAGCAAGAGGACTTGATCCGCAGGAAAAGAAAGCGTATGACGAATTTATCAAATCTTACACAGGAACAAATTGACGAACTGAAAAATCTCGGAAATGCCACTGTTGACTATTCTGACATTCCAAAGACAACTGATTTCTCAAAAGCTAAATTCAAATACTACAAGATTGAGCCTATAAAGCAGACAGTCACAATGAGGCTTGACGCGGATTTGGTTGCAGTTCTAAAGAGTTTCGGAAAAGGCTATCAGTCAAAGACAAATGAAATTCTTCGTTCCGTTGTGATGGAACACAAAATGCCTGCACTGGATTTTACTGACTAAAAAATCCGCCGGGGAGGGCGGACTTGCAAAGGAATCTATATTAACTGTAAACGGGGCGGTTTTCATCAAGTAATTTTTGCAAAAGTGGATTATCAGCCTTTGCCTTTACATCCAATTTTGAAAGGGAATTGGATGGAAGAGTTCCATTACGTCCAGCTTCCTCCCAAGCTCTGTTTGTTGAAGCTGATGAACCTGTTTTAAAGGTTGTATCAACATGTTGTGTTCCACTAAAACTACCACTTTTAGTGTATATCGTCCTCACATAAGAAGAACTAGCGTCAAGATACTTTAATAGAGTTTCTTCAACACCAGAAAAATCAACAACACGACCCGCAATAATCTTCGTATTAGTGTCATTTTTAATCCCATTTACAATAATTTTTGATGATGGTGCCACAATTTCCTTTGGACCAACACCGGCAAAGTCAATTAGACCTTTTCCAGAAGTTGTAGTAAAGTTCAAACCAGAAACATCGCCAGAAAAACGAACATTTGTTGGACTTAAATTAGTATTCTTGTCAGATGTAATTGATCCAGAAACATTAACATTTTCAATTTTTCTTGTTAATTTTTCAGCCATTAAAAGAGCGACATTGATGTCAACACCATAAGCATTATCATTATAATTACCGTTTTTATCATACATATAACCGCCATTTAAGTACTCTTTGGCATCAAATGTATTATTATCGTTTTTTGAAAAACCTAATAACTTATCAGTATTATTTTTATTACAGTAATTTTCAAAAATCTTGTCTATACCTGTACCATAAAAATTGCTATTACTATCAGCCACTTTTCCAAAAAATAAATTATTTGTTTTAGGCAAAGTATCACCAGTTGCCAATTTTGAAATTAAAGTAGTTTCCTTAAACTTTTTAGTTTTAACATTAAAATCACCCATTGATTCAATGAGTATACTACCGGTCAAAGCTGTATTTTAAAAATTATTTAAGGTTAATTCAGTATTATCACCACCATTAAGGATTATACCACCCTTATATGCTTCGGTCATATTGTATTTATTACCAAATGTAACACTAACTTTTTTAACATCTTTATCAAATTGGAATGCCTGTTGTATACGATTATCACTACCTTCCTTTGCAACAGGATGGGTTATAAAAGTTACGCCACCAATTGTTATCGTTTTATCATAGTCATTAGTTGTAAACACACCATTAGCCAAAGTTGAGGCAAAATCACTTCTGTCTTCGATTTCATTGGTTGTATCTGCAAAGGATTTGTTTGAAAAATCAAGAATGTAATTTACATTAGTTTCCGCAAAGAACAAGTTTCCACCCAATATTTTTTTTGCATACACAAGTTTTGCGGCATCTACAGTTCCGTCAGTCGCCTTGAAGATATATTTTTTTGTCGGATTTAGTTTGCTCATGTCGGTATTGCTGTCGATTTCAGTTGTGGTTTCAGAATCATCAGGAGTGTCGGGTTTAGGCTCGGCAGGCTCTGTTTTTCCTGAATCATCACCGTTGTCGTCTGTGCTGTCATCGTTGTCGGAATTGTCCGGTACAGGTTCGGCTGGAGTTACAATTATGTCACTTGAGTCGGATGAACTTCCGCCTGAGCCTGAGTCCATGCAGCATGGAAAAAGCAGAATAAGCGCGAAGAGCGCGGCGGTGAGTTTTGCGGTGTTCTTTTTGTTTGTTGCCTGTTTCATGATTTTCTCCTGTGAATAAGTTGATAAGGAAATGCATTGTTTTATAGAGTTATTTATATTTACTATAAAGTAATTTTATTACTCTATCAAGTAATTATTATTCTGTATAGAGAATCGTTTTATGTTCTAAAGAATAATATCATTTTTGCATGACAAATGAGGAAATTCACAGATATGTAATCGAGAAGATAAGGCTTGCGCGCATTTCAAAGGGACTTTCGCAGCTGGAAGTCTGCACGCGCGGAAATTTCTCGCAGAGCTTCTACACGCACGTGGAGTCCGGCAGAAACCAGCCGTCGCTCATGACCATAATCAGAATCGCAGAGGTTCTTGAGACGAATCCGCGTGAATTCTTCCCCGAGTCAGAAATAAAGTCAAAGTCCGAAATCAAAAAGGAAATCGCCGCGCTGCTTGAGGCGCTGTAAATCCGTTCAATTATGTTTTTCCAGAACCCATTTCCAGGCGGGAAGAATTTTAATCTGCGTGCCTTTGTATTCGGCAGTTTCCTCCGCATCCTTTGAAATCACAAGGCAGTTTTTCAGCTCGTAGCGTCTGTCCAATGAATGCAGGGCGGAAAATTCGCGTTTTCTTGTCTCGTCATCGAAAAGGCTGTAGCAGACCTGAATAGCGGTTTTTTCTTCCGGCAGAACAAAATCAACCTCGCAGTCGGCAGAGCGGTAAAAGCAGAATTCGGTTTTGCTCCTCAAAAGCGTTACCGCCACAAGATTTTCCAGAAGTGAAGTGTTCGGGTCGGTCAGAAAGAGATTCAGAATTCCGTTGTCCGTTATGTAATATTTTTTGACGGATTCACGCTCCGAAAGCTTTGCTGAAAGATTTTCCGCATGAAAGACAAGCCACGCTTCTTCCGCATAGTTCAGATATTCCGCGACCGTTTCCGCCTTGACCTTTGTTCCGCACGACGAGACGATGTTCGCAAGCCTTGTGTACGATGAGGGCTGCCTTACGCTTTCCGCGATTTTTTTTATCAGAAGCTTGACGGCTCTCTCGTTCCTGATTTTGTAGCGCGAAATCAAATCGCCGAAATAGATTTTGTTGTAAAGGTTGCTGAGCCAAAGTCGCTTTTCCGCTCCCTGCGCATAGTGAAGCTCAGGAAGTCCGCCGTTGTAAAAATACGTCTCGAATTCTCGCACGATTTCATTTTTGCTGCGGATAAGGGAAACCGGATCCGTGCTGATTCCGTTCAGGGAAAGATGCTCTGCGAACGAAAACGGAAAAACGTTCTGAACAAGAAATCTTCCGCCAAGAATGGTTGCCATTTCCTTGGAAAGCATTTTGGCATTGCTTCCGGTGATGAAAACCGAATATTTGTTGTCCGCCAGCCGGCGTGCGAATTTTTCCCAGCCCACGACATTCTGAATCTCGTCAAGAAAAACAAAAGGCTTGTGGCTGAACATCTCGCCGTAGCACTGCAGAAGCAGGTCAAGGTCGGCAAGCTCAATTCCGTCAAGGCGGTCGTCCTCAAAGTTGAAGTAAAGAATTTCCTCTATTTTATGCCCCTCTGCCAGCAGGTCATGAATGCACTGGAACAGATAAAATGACTTGCCGGCGCGCCGTATTCCCACAAAAATATAGTTGAAGTTCGGCTGGATTTTTATGCTGCGGCGAAACAGATGCACAGACTGCACGAACCTCTGATTTTCGAGAATCACTTCCTTCACTTTGTCCTTATTTATGCTCATGCGGTAATTATATTGTTCAAAAAAGGAAAAATCAAGAATAATTCACCTTATAAGGTGGTAAATTTACTGTATTTAACACTGTATAGGGTGAAAAATCACTAAAAACAGGGATAAAGAATTCCGTCTTATAATCTATGCGCCAAAAGCGGGCAAATCCTTTACTCCAAAATTTTGAGGAACACGGCGCAGCTTTCAAGTTCGGTGAATCCGGTTTTCCTGTAGAAGCTGTATGCCGGAATTCCGTGTTCCGTCTGAAGATAAATTGCGCCTATGTTTTTCTTTTTGAGCGAATCTTCAATTCCTTTCATAAACAGTTTTCCGTTTCCTTTGCCCTGAGCTTCCCTGCATATAAAAAAATCATCGAGAATGTATTCGGTTCCGCTCCACCAGTGCCGAATGCAGCCTATTGCGGCTCCGCAAAGTTTTCCGTCAATAAAAAATCCGAAGACAAGCGAGCCTCTCCGCCGGGTCATGTCGCAGATATATTCATGAAGCTGAAGCGGGTCGTTCCATCCGTCATTCCACGGCGGCGAATTGAAAACGTCACGGAACATAATTTCAATTTGCGAAAAATAAGAATCGTCAAGTTCGTGGATTTCACACATAAAGTCCTCTATAAAATTATATCAAAAATATCAGTGTCCGTGCAGAATTTATTTTCCTAAACCTGACACGACGCTGTCATGTTAACATGCTATAATCAGCTATGCATTTTTCAGAAGCAAAAGGAATTCTTTCGGCGCGGGGCGGAATGAACATTTACCGCGGCTGCACGCACGGCTGCATTTACTGCGATTCAAGAAGCCGCTGCTACCAGATAAACCACGATTTTGAGGACATCGAGGTAAAGCGGAATGCGCCGGAACTTTTGGAGCAAAAGCTTTCTTCCAAGCGCAAAAAGTGCATGATTGGAACAGGCGCGATGTGCGACCCATACATGCACTGCGAGGCGGAGCTTGGCCTTATGCGCCGCTGCCTTGAAATAATCAAAAGGCGCGGATTCGGAGTTACCGTGCACACAAAAAGCGACCTGATTCTGCGCGACATCAATATAATAGAAGAAATCAACGCAAAATCAAAAGCCGTTGTCCAGATGACGCTTACGACCGCGGACAAAAACCTTTGCCGGGTCATAGAGCCTGCGGTCTGCACTACGGATGGGCGCGCGAAAGTTCTTGCCGAATGCAGAAAACGAAAAATTCCTACAGTCGTGTGGTTTTTGCCTTTTCTTCCGTTTATAAACGACACTGAGCAGAATGTCCGCCGCCTTATGGAAATCTGCGTTCAGGAAAAAGTGCGCGGAATAATCTGCTTTAAAATCGGGCTTACACTGCGCGAAGGAAACCGCGAATATTTTTACAGCAAGCTGGACCAGCATTTTCCAGGATTAAAAGAAAAATACATCCGCACCTATGGAAACGCTTACGAAGTTACAAGCCCGGACAACGACCGCCTGCTGCAGATAATCAGAACCGAATGTGAAAAAAATGGAATAGAGTGGCGGCTGGAAAAAGTGTTTGAATACCTGAACACGTTCCCGGAAGAAAAGCAGGCCGCCGCGCAGGGAATGCTTGAGTTTTAGAAAAACTTTCGGATTTTATGTTCATAGCCTGAATGGCGAGTTTGTTGTAAAAAGAATAAAAGCGCAGGCAGATTTGCAATTTGTGAAGATTTTTGGCGATTGAATTAATTAAAGTGCGGAGCAACCGAATTAATACAAGCGTAGCGCGAGCCAATCCATCTGAGCAAATTGGAAATATGCCGGGAGCGTTCTTTCATAATTTGCAAAAAAAACTCGAAATTAAGACTTCATAAAAAGTTCCTGATAATTCCTACGCATTTTTGTTCTTACGCTGATTGAATTGCGGACACAAACTTTATAGAATTGCCTTATGATTTTGAATATTTTGGCTTTTGCGGCGGGCGGAGCGGCGGGAAGCGTTTTGCGCTATCTTTTTACGCTGATTCCTGTGAAGAGCGTTTTTCCGTTTCAGACTTTTGTTGTGAATATGCTTGGTTGCTTTGCGATTGGTGTTGTTACAACACTGGCTTCTTTGGCGGCGCAAAAGGTTTCTTTTAGGTTCGGTCCGCTTGTTGTGCTTTTTCTTAAGACTGGCGTTTGCGGCGGATTCACGACTTTTTCTACGTTTGCGTTGGAAAGTGCGAATTTTGTTTCGGAGAAGAACTTTTTTATAGCGGCGCTTTACGTTTTTTCAAGTTTGATTTTGGGAATTCTGTGCGTGATTGCCGGGCAAAATTGCATCCGGTAGGCAGGTAAATTTTAAAATGCGGCAGGGATTGGAAGGGTGAGCGCATTTTGAAAAAATGCGTGAAAACAAACGCGGAGCGTTTGGTCGGAGGCGGAAGCCGAAGCCCTGGAAAGCCCGGTTTTTGGCAGTTTGCGAAAGCGAACGGACAAAAAGCCGCCCGAATTTAAAAATTTGAAAATTCGACACTTTTTTTCTTTTCTGCTATGATTTGCGTATGAAAAGCGATTATCTTACTTCAAAGCCGGCGTTTTATGCGCTTTTTGTTTTTTCACTTCCGATTATAATCGGCAATTTGTTCCAGCAGCTTTACACGATGGTCGATTCGGCGGTTGTGGGGCGGTTTGTGGGCGAGCAGGCTTTGGCGGCGGTCGGCGCGTCGTATTCGCTTACGGTTGTTTTTATCTGCGTGGCGATTGGCGGCGGTGTCGGCTCTTCGGTGATTGTGAGCAAGTATTTTGGCGCGCGCAATTTTTCTGCGATGAAGACTGCGGTCAGCACTGCGTTTTTGACGTTTCTGGGTATCAGCGTTTTTCTTGGCGCGGTGGGAATTGTAATAAACCGTCCGCTTCTTGTGCTTTTAAAGACTCCTTCAGACGCGCTGGACATGGCTCTTGTCTATCTGCGGATTTATTTTCTGGGCCTGCCGTTTTTGTTCATGTACAACGTGATTTCCTCGATGTTCAATGCGATTGGAAATTCGCGGATTCCGCTTGTATTTTTGATTTTTTCTTCAGTTCTGAATGTAGCGCTGGATTTTCTGTTTGTAGCGGTGTTTAAGACCGGAGTTGCAGGAGCGGCTTGGGCCACGCTGATTGCCCAGGGGCTTTCGTGCGTTCTGTCGTTCGCGGTTTTTATGCGCACGCTTGGGAAATTCAAGGATTCAGAAGATGAGGATGCGGCGGCTGGAAAAGATGTTGGTTTTTTCGGCGAAAATTCTTGTGGAAGTGTAAGGTCTGGCGGAGCGGATTTTGCTGGTGGCGTGAGTTGCGGTGGAAAATTTTGTGGCGGCGGAGCGAGACGTTACGGAAAGTTGACCTGCGGCGGTTACAGGAAATTCAGATTTTTTGACGGGCGCGAGCTTTCATCAATGGCGAAAATCGCGATTCCTTCTATATTACAGCAGTCCACCGTTTCTATCGGGATGATGCTGGTTCAGTCCGTGGTGAACAGTTTCGGCTCGGAAGCGCTTGCCGGATATTCTGCGTTCAGCCGCATCGCGTCGATTGCGATTGTTCCTATGGCGGCGTTGAACAATTCAATGTCGTCTTACACGGCGCAAAATATAGGGGCAGGAAAACCGGAGCGCGTTGTAAAAGGCTACCGTGCGGCGAATCTTATGGTCGCGTTTTTTGCGGTAACGCTCTGCCTGTGCATTGAGATTTTTTACCGTCCGCTGATTTCTCTTTTTATCGGGGACGGCGGAAGCGAGACTGCTCTGCGCACAGGACAGGCCGCGCTGCGCTTTGAAGGATTTTTTTACTGCTGGATAGGATTTAAAATGGCCTGCGACGGACTTTTGCGCGGTGCGGGCGACATGAAAGTATTTACGCTTGCAAATTTAATCAATCTTTCAATCCGCGTGGTTGTCTCGGTAGTATGCGCTCCGAGGTTCGGAATTGAATGGGTCTGGTATTCCGTTCCGATGGGCTGGTTCATGAACTTTGTGATTTCGTTCGCGGAATACAGGACCGGAAACTGGAAAAAAAGATTATAAAAAAATAAATGCCGCCTGACCATAAAACATCCAGGGATGAATTAGGCAGTCCGGCGGCCATCGCTATAAGGATATAACAGCCACTAGAATTCGTTTCCCGGAAAGCGCGGAATCAAATCTGTAGCTTTTTTTATTTCCTCATCGGTCGGGATGTAGTCGCTCATCGTTCCGTTGTTGAACGCTTCGTAGGCTTTCATATCAAAGTAGCCTGTTCCTGTAAGACCGAACAGGATTGTCTTTTCCTCGCCGGTTTCCTTGCATTTTAAGGCTTCGTCGATTGCAACCTTGATTGCGTGGCTTGATTCAGGAGCCGGCAAAGTTCCTTCTGAACGGCAGAAAAGCTCAGCCGCCTTGAAAACTTCCGTCTGCTCAACGCTTCTTGCCTCAATGTAGCCGTCGTGGTAGAGCTGGCTTACAATCGCGCTCATTCCGTGGTAGCGGAGTCCTCCCGCGTGGTTTGCGCTTGGCATGAACTGCGAGCCGAGCGTGTACATTTTCTGCATCGGGCAAACCTCGCCTGTGTCGCAGAAGTCGTAGGCGAACACTCCGCGAGTAAGGCTTGGGCATGAAGCCGGTTCAATCGCGATGAACTGGTAGTCCTTTTCACCGCGCAGTTTTTCTCCCATGAACGGGCTTATAAGTCCGCCCAAATTCGAGCCGCCGCCGGCGCATCCTATTATTACGTCCGGCTTTATTCCATACTTGTCCATCGCAGCCTTTGCTTCCATTCCGATTATTGACTGGTGAAGCAGAACCTGGCTCAAGACCGAGCCCAGAACGTATCTGTAGCCGTCATGCTTTGTGGCGTATTCCACCGCTTCCGAAATCGCGCAGCCCAAAGAGCCGGTGCATCCCGGATATTCGGCGTTAATCTTTCTTCCTATTTCAGTTTCCATGCTTGGAGAAGGAATCGCCTGTGCTCCATAAGTTCTGATTACCTCGCGGCGATGAGGCTTCTGTTCATAGGAACACCGAACCTGATAAACGCGGCAGTCCAGGCCAAGATATGCGCACGCCATGGACATAGCAGTTCCCCACTGGCCGGCTCCTGTTTCCGTAGTAACGCCCTTTAGTCCCTGCTCCTTTGCGTAGAATGCCTGGGCGATTGCCGAGTTCAGCTTGTGGCTTCCGGATGTATTGTTTCCTTCAAACTTGTAGTAGATTTTTGCCGGCGTTCCGAGCTTCTTTTCAAGGCAGTAAGCCCTTGTAAGCGGAGAAGGACGGTACATCTTGTAAAAATTCAGAATTTTCTGTGGAATCGGAATGTAGCGGTCGGTTTCGTTCAGCTCCTGCTTCACAAGCTCCCTGCAGAAAACGTGCTCAAGCTCTTCCGCAGTGCAAGGCTTTAGCGTTCCCGGATTTAAAAGCGGAGCAGGCTTGTTCTTCATGTCGGCGCGCATATTGTACCAGAACTGTGGCATCTCATCTTCGTTCAAGTAGATTTTGTAGGGAATTTCTTTTGTATCCATAATTTCCTCGTCTATAAAATATGAAGTTTCAACGCAGCAGTCTGCGGTTGTTTTGTTTCTATGAATAGTAATATACAGTTATTAAATGATTCTGTCAATAGTAACGAAGCTATGCAAAAAAAAATATGAGCGGCAGACATTCTTGCTTTCTTTATTTTTTTCTCCGTTAAAAATGATTTATTCAATTACTTTGCGCCCTAGAATCTGTTTCGTTTACACGCTTTATTTCGGATTCCACTTTTTTTTACAAAATCGTTTCACATAAAAAAAGGCTTCCCGCAAAAAACAGGAAGCCTTTATAAAAGTCCGTATTTCAGCAGATTAAACCGCAGGACTATTATTTTACATATTTGTCATAATCAGTGCTATTTACGTAAACTCCATCTGGAACATCATCTATGCTAAGGTAGAACACGCCGTCCTTGATTTCCAAGGAAGCTGTTTCCCAGCCTATTTTTTCTCCATTATGCTCTAAAACTGTAAAATCCAGTTTTCCGTTTGTAAAATCTCCAGAAGCAAGCTTGTACGTTCCTTTATAATCTGTTCCTGTATGATTCATAGCAGGATTCAGTTTTCCGCCGCATTCCTTTACATAGTTTTCAAGTGGAGTAGGCATTGGATTCACTTCGCTTTATATATTTTGATCAGTTTAACTCTTAGCTTTCTAGTTGAATCTAGCTCTTTCCGCAAGTAAGCTGAAGTCTTGAAAACAGACGGGGTTTCTAGCCTGCATCGTTATGCTTTATATGCACAGAACAAGGTATGTATGGTTTATGAAATTAACTTAAAAACAAAACAAAATTAAGTTAAAAACAAAGTGAAATCAACTTAAAATCAAAATGAAATTAAGTTAAAAACAAAATGAAATCAACTTAAAATCAAAATGAAATCAACTTAAAAATAAAGTGAAATTAAGTTAAAATCGAAATGAAATTAAGTTGATTTTTCGGATTCACAAGCAGTGGAGATGTGCTGCCAAAGCAGTATGTAAGGGAGTTAAGACACTGTTATTAGCGCAAAGACAGTGGATATAAAGAGTCTTATCTTATGGAATGCATGAAATGCTTTTTAATTTATAAAGCTCTTGTTAAAAAGCAAGAGGGTTATTTTATTTTTCTTGATACCATAAAATGTATTATAGTATCCTTTTGTCAGGCGGCGCAAAATGAGTTTTGAAGCAGTTGCTGAAAATGTTGCTACAATGACAGAGACAATCAATACAGAAATCATATTACATCTAAATGGTGGCTTCAAAAAATTATACGGGGGTAAAAAATGAAAAACTTGAAAAAATATTTTAGCTTGGCTGGCGGCCGCAAGAGCGGGCTGTCATTTGCGACTTTTGTTATCTGCGCAATTATACTGCTTGCAGTTCCCTTGCAGATTTCATGCTCTGACTCAGGAGACGAAAATGGAGATTCAACTGTTGGGGCAACCTTGAGGGGGCGTTTTACGCACCGATTTTGAGATTTTTTGGAAAAAAACAGATTTGTTGTGTGTAAGGAAGAGAATTTGCTCCGTTTTCGCTACTCTATAATTCACGGAAAAAAAATCAGGTTATTTAGAATTTTCCATAAATATCTCACTATTTTTTTGTTAATTTGCATATTTTAAATTATAATTGCTAAAAATCACACTAAAGGAATTTATATGGCAGACACAGCAAAAAAAATCGAGTGGGACGATATATAGCGGTTCTTGCATACTGTAACCGATGTTGAGTCGACGAACTCATTTTCAGCGTAGTGAAGCCTGTTAAGATACAACTGGTACTGGACGAACGCCATTATGAATCCTATAGACTTGTTCGTGGCCTTCAGGAAGTTCTCGTAGTTCGTGAGAGTAGACATGGAGCTGTCCTAGAAGTTATTAACAGACTTCAAAAAGGGCGGCCTTTTTTATGTTAAATGAATTTTGTAGATTTTCGTTTATTGTTTTTTTTCTTAGGTGTTCATTAATCGAATCAGTTGCCTGAAATCATATCCCAGCATCAATAATCCCCATTCAATTCCAACTTTTTCTTTTCC
>OLHA01000214.1_pt1 | contig 33798 bp, 29 predicted proteins | sample 1605961 | NCBI WGS metagenome assembly OLHA01 (sample SAMN03283288) | human gut metagenome | biome: human-associated habitat; material: feces | host: Homo sapiens | place: Peru | collected 2012
TTTCAGAGGATAACAGTGCTGACGATAGTTCCATTGTTTTATCTTTTGGAGATACAAACGATGAGAGAATTGAAGAAGCAGTAGATGAATTGCAGGAAAGAAGGTTGCAGGAGTAATGGTCAACGGATTTACAAAATTTAAGGAAAGATTTCGGGGGTTTGAAAATCAATATGTCATAATCGGTGGAACTGCTTGTGATTTGATTATGGAAAATGAAGAATTGCCGTTTCGTGCCACAAAGGATATTGATATTGTGCTGATTATTGAATCAATAACCGCGGAATTTGGCAAGCAGTTTTGGGAGTATATTAAAGAAGCAGGATATGAACATTTAAATAAAAGTACCGGAACCGCGCAGTTTTATCGTTTCGCAGATCCGAAAAGTAATGAGTATCCATATATGATAGAGATATTTTCTAGAAATCCGGATTTTATTATATTAGAAGATGATGCAGTTCTTACTCCGCTTCCGATAGATGATGAAATATCCAGTTTGTCTGCAATTCTTCTGAATGAAGCGTACTACGAATTGTTGAAAACCGGACAGATAATGGTTGATGGAATTCCAGTATTAAGTCCGACTTGCCTGATACCATTTAAGGCAAAAGCGTGGCTGAATTTGAAAGAACGCAAGATGAATGGAGAGCAGATTGACAGCAAAAATATAAAGAAACATAAAAACGATGTGTTCCGACTAACTCAGCTTATTACAGCCAATACAAGGCAGCTTCTCAGTCCGGAAATAGCAGAGGATATGAAAAAATTTTTATCGGAAATAGCTGCTGAAGCGGTGGATTTAAAGTCCTTGGGAATACGAGGAACAGATAAAAATAAGATGACAGATATGCTGTACCAATGTTACGGCTTGAAGTATACTACATAACTCAACGATTTCAGCAGATATTTCCGAATAAATATGGCTTGTTAAGTTGCTAGAACCTCTGCGTACCGAATGGTACATACAATGGTGTGAGAGGTCGAAATTTCTCTTAATCAATTCGATAAAATTGTAATAGAAATAATCTGATAGAGAAGTGGTGAAGTTTTAATGACAAAGGACGAATGGTACAGCCAGTTATTTGAGAGACTGGGTAATTCCAGGTTTCGGAGCAGTTTTCATCTGAAACAGAAAGATATTGACTACATAAATGCAAAGGGACTTGATACGATCAGACAACATGCAAAGGATTTTATCGCAAAGAGAGAAACTTCGGCATATATAGCAAATGATGGAAAGCAGACACCAACCAGGGGGCATCCTGTATTCATTGCCCAGCATGCCACAGCAACCTGTTGCAGGGAATGTATACGAAAGTGGCATAAAATGCAGCCAGGCAGGGAGTTGAGTCAGGTGCAGCAGGATTATCTGGTGGATGTAATCATGACATGGATTCAAAAAGAATTAAGTCACACATCTATATAACCGGCAAAATATAATTCTTCAAATACAACGCTACATTCACATTCAGCAGAACCGCAGAATCCTCCATATCCCGGCGCAGAAGTTTCCCTATCCGCTTAATGTGGTATTTGATCGTATTGCGGTGCGTAAATAATTCATCTGCCGTGTGAAGCAGGTTGCAGTTGTTTTTTAAGTATATTTCCAATGTGGACAAAAGCTGTGTGTGGTTCTGCGCATCGTAGTCGATCAGGACACCTAATTGTTTCTTTATAAAATCTTCGTATAAAGACGTTTTACTCATATCAGAAAAAAGCTGGTAAATGCCGAGCTGGTCATAGGAACAGACCTGAGATTTCAGATTCCGTTTGCGGCAGTAATTGATACATTCCGCAGCCTGTTCATAGCTGCGTTTCAAAAGTGTGATCTGTTCTATCGGCATACCAACACCAATATTGCAGACGAGATCCGGATAGGTCTCTTTAAAAAATTGAATAACGGTTTCAAATAAGGTCTGTACTTTTTCCTGATATTCTGATGGGAAAATTCCGATAATATGGGCGCTGTAGACAGAAGTGAGCAGCGGGATAGAGGCATCCATAAAGGTGCGCTGTGTGAATTCCCAGATATTCCGGTTGATGGAGCGTTCCATTTCTGCGGTCTGTCCGAAATCCGGCAGTGTAAAATTCAACAGGAAAAAGCAGTTGGCACCATTGAGATCATAGTTGTTTTCTGCCGCCTGTAATTGCAGAAGGGAATCACTCTGCTGGTTTTCAAAAATAATGTTGAAAATCACATCATTGCGATTATCCTGATGAAACGTACTGTTGGAGATGGCATGTCCGATTTCCTCAAAAAAATCCACAAGCGGAAGGTTCCATGGGATCGCAAACAGTGGAAAATTCTTTTTATCACAAAGTTCGATCACCGTTTTGGAGACCTTGTCAATATAATTGGGACCAATGAGCAGTAAAGCGCCTGACATATTCAGATCAATTGCTTCCATCAATAAAGTTTTCAGATCAAAATCGGCTTCCATGCTGACAAGTTTACTGATGATCAGAAGTTCTTCGCCATGTACCCACTGCGACAGTTTTAAGGATTCTGCTTTATAAACCCAGCGGATGCCGCGGTGAAGTCCGCCGGTTCCGGCAATTATTTTCAATTTGGATAAAGATGAGAGTGAATAAAGATCCTTGCACTGAAACATAGTTTTCCTCCGGATGATCTGCATCGTATACAAATGCCTTTTGTTATGATTGTATAACCATGTCTGTGTAAAATCAATGATATTTTGTTTTTGTTTGTGCAAAGGTGACAAATAAAGAGAATGTTCTTTGTCCATTAGGGAAAACTTGAAGGAGAATAGAATGCAGTGCTTGAATTCCGGACAATGCTATGCTATATTAACTTCAACAAAAACAAACAGCGATTAAGAACGAAGGAGTTCATGCAGTGATAACTGTGTGGGCTCCTTTTTTCAGTTAATTTTTAGAAGGAGGAAATGAATTATGATGACATGGCAGATTATGATGGGAGCACAGCTTATTTCCGTATTGGTATCCGCAGGAGTGGTTGTTTCATTTATGTTAAAGAAGGAGCCGCTGGATGCCGCAGAAAAGCAGAAAGAAACGCCGGTAATCGGAAGGGTTGCCCACACAACAGCATAGAAAATACAACGCCTTTACTGCCGGAAAAACCGGCGGTAAAGAGACAGGCGTTATTTTTTTGCGCTTTTAATAGGGAAAAAGTAAGAAAAAAGGGAGATGAAAAGATGAGTTTACAGCAAATTTCAGTTATATTTTTTATTGCATTTTTAGTATTTGTTGGTTTGGTAGCATTCATTTCCGGAAAGCTTGGTTCAAAACAGACGAGCGGTTCGGCGGATGTGGATTATTATCTCGGCGGAAGAAGCACTCCGACCGTGGTATTAGCTTTTTCATATGTAACTTCATCGATCAGTGCGGCATGTTTTATGGGTGATCCGGGAATTATGTCGACCGTGGGATGGCCATACTACTGGGTTGTCATTGCGGTTATTCCGGGACTGATCATTCCGGCGGTATTGCTCATGCCGAAGATGAGAATGCAGGCGGAAAAGCTTGGTTCACTGACAATTCCGGAGTATCTTGGAGACCGCTATAAGAGTGATACGTTAAGACTGATCATTGCCGGTGTGATTTCTGTATTTTATGTTTTTCCACTGGTTGCCCAGTTTAAAGGGGCAGCAGTTTTGCTGGAATCTTTCACAGGAATTTCTTTTAAAGCAGGACTTGCGATCATTTCTGTAGTTATCGTATTTTATGTTATTGTCGGCGGTTTGAAATCCGTTGCATGGACAGACTTTGCACAGGGACTTCCGATGCTGGTAATATCGGTTGTATTGGTAATCCTGTCGTTAAAAGCAGTCGGTGGATTCACCGGTCTGGAAGATAAGCTGTCTGCAATCAATCCAGATATGTTAAGTATCGTACAGGCAGAGTCATCCGATGCACAGATGTCTTTATCCGGCGTGTTTGGCAACTTTGTTTTCTGGTGCATTATTTTTATCAGTCAGCCGTATCTTTGCTCCAGATTTCTGGCAATTCCGAATGTTAAGAGAAAAACAATCGGTACATTCCTGATTACAGCGTTGATCTTGAGTACGATTTACAACAGCTTTTACCTCTGCGGATTAACCGGACGTGTATTATTCCCGGATGTTGCAGCAGATTATCTGACCGTTACCATGGCAAAGGAAATGCTTCCGAAGTGGGCAGCCGCAATGATGATGATTGGTATTTTTGCCGCAATGATGTCGACAGCAACCTCCGTACTGCTGGTTGTAGGGCAGGCGATCGGTCGTGACTTTTATTCAAAGACGATCAACAAAAACGCGACTCCGGAACAGGAAGTTCTCGTTACAAGAATTGCAGTCATTGCAGTTGCAGCTATTTGTTTCTTATTTAACTTTGTAAATCCACCGGAATTTTTAAGTGTGGTACTTTATCTGGGCTTAAGCGGAATCGGTGCATGTATCGGTGTTCCACTGTTTTCCGCAATTATTTCAAAGAAATCCACAAAGGAAGGCGCCATTGCGGCAGCAGTTACCGGTCCGGTCGCATACCTGATATTCAATTATCTGGCTGGAATCAATTACTGGTTCTCATGCCTTCTTGCAGTGGTAGTTTCCGCTATACTTATGATCGGAATTTCGTATTTTGTAAATAAAAAAGCAGCCGTTTCTTCAACGGAATGTGTACTTGAAAGTAAATAATAAACTGATGTGATAAAACCAGGAGGGATAGATATGTCATATTATATGCACGATATTACATGGCCTGAATTTCAGGCAAAAAAGGATTCCGTCGTTATTCTGCCAATCGGTGCAACCGAGCAGCATGCGCAGCATCTGCCGCTGTGTACCGATGCAAAGATCGCAGAAAAGTTTTCTTATTATCTGGCAAAGGAACTGGACGGAATTATCATGCCAACACTGTGTTATGGTTATAAATCAAAGCCGCTGAGCGGTGGCGGACCACTGTTTCCGGGAACCATTGACTTAAACGGAAAAACCGTCATTGATCTGGTGTATGATGTGCTCATGGAGCTGGTAAGAGATGGATTTACAAAGATTTTTATCATGAACGCCCATTTTGAAAATGAAGCGTTTGTTGTGGAGGCAATGGATCTTGTCAACCGTGAAACAAACGGGGCTGCCACCATCGTAGAGTCGAACTGGTGGGATCCGATGCCGGAGGATGTCATTGATAAAGTATTTGATGAGGTTCCGTTCCCGGGATGGGCATTTGAACATGCAGCAGTTACAGAAACTTCCCTTATGATGTATTTTGCACCGGAACTTGTGCATTTTGAACGTGCAGTAGAAGCACCACCAACCGTTGCACTGCCGTATTTCCGTTATCCACTGAAAAAGGATGATGTTCCGGAAAGCGGGGCACTGGCAAGCAGCGTATCTTCAAGCGCAGCGCGGGGAAAAATCATTGTGGACAGCGTCATTCCGGAGCTGGTTAAAATTTGCCAGAAGGAATTTCATTTATCATAGAAGTAGTGGAGGCATCATATGAAAATATTTCGTAATGCACGGTTAAAGGGCGATAAAACAGTAAAGAATATTTATGTAGAAGATGGAAAGATCGTAAAGATCAGCGATAAACCGGATATACCAGAAGGAGTGGAGAGTGTTGATGTGGAAGGCAAACTGGTGATTCCGCCATATGTCGATCCGCACCTGCATCTGGACTATGTGTTTACGGCAAGTATGGGCGAACAGAACGGGACCGGCACGCTGTTTGAGGGAATCCAGAGATGGAGCGAGTCCAAAGGAAACAGGACTGTGGAGCAGATGAAAGAGCGCATTTACAGTGGTATCCGCAAGGAAATGCTTCACGGTGTACAGGCAATCCGGACGCATATTGATGTGACCGATCCGACCTTTACCGGTTTAAAGGCGGCGCTCGAAGTCCGGGAAGAAGTGAAAGATATTCTGGATCTGCAGATTGTCGCATTCCCGCAGGAAGGAATGTATGCCTATAAAGGTGGAGATGAGCTGGTTGAAGAAGGGTTAAAAATGGGTGCCGACTGCGTTGGCGCGATTCCGCATTTTGAGCTGGCAAGGGAATTTGGTGAAAAGTCCATTCACAAAGTAGTGGAACTGGCTGTGAAATACGATAAGCTCATTGATGTGCACTGTGATGAGACCGATGATACACAGAGCCGTTTTCTGGAACTTTTGAATGCGCTTGCGCTGATGGAAGGCATTGGAACGAAAACAACAGCAAGCCACACCTGTTCGTTTGGTTCCGCAGACAACAGCTATGCATTCCGGATGATGAGCCTGTTTAAAAAATCCGGCATCAACTTTATTTCCTGTCCGACCGAAAATATTTATCTGGAGGGGCGGCAGGACAGCTATCCGAAACGCCGCGGGCTTACAAGGGTTAAGGAGTTAAATGACAATGGCATCAATGTCTGCTTTGCACAGGATTCCATGTCAGATCCATGGTATCCGCTTGGAAATGGAAACATGATGATGATCCTCGATCATGGGATTCATATTGCACAGATGATGTCACCGGAAGAGATCGTCAATGATCTGGATCTTGTGACGACAAATGGTGCCATTACCATGAATATTACAGACCATTACGGAATCGAGGAAGGAAAGCCTGCAAACTTCATCGTGCTGGATGCAAAGTCTGAGTTTGAAGCAATTTGTGAGAGAGCCGGAATAGTGGCATCTGTCAGGAACGGGGAGTTTCTGTTCCGGAAAGTTCCTGCACAGGTTACAGGTGCGATTGATCTGTTAAAGTAAAATGAATTTGTAAAAGGTGCTGCAAGTTTTTTGCAGTGCCTTTTTAATGTCTTTTAAAAAATACCACAAAACCGATTGACATACTAGGAATATAGGGATATAATACAAAACATAAAAATGAAAGGAGACATGACAAGATGAGAAACGTAACGACTTTAAATAACATGTGTATGTGCTGTCGAATGCTGCACTCCCAGGCAGATCATATGGCCGGGTGTCTGGCTCGTTTGTCATGCACCTGTATGCAATAATTTGTTAAGACAGATTAGTGTAAGCCATCGCCTGGGAGTAACATCCGGGCTTTTTCTTTGCAAGAGGAAAGGAACCCCGAAGAAAAGTGAACTTACAATATACAAAAAAAAGAAAATGAGGATTAGGAATATGAAAAAGAATTTTTTGAAAAAGTTAGTAACAGGTATTCTGGCGGCAACCCTGGGAGTTACAGCTCTGGCAGGTTGCGGATCAGCCAAGACAGCTGATAAGGGCGATAAAGTTTATCGTACACTTGATGAAATCAAAGACAGTGGCGAGATCAACATCGGTGTTTTCTCCGACAAAAACCCATTCGGTTATGTAGATGATAACGGTGATTATCAGGGATATGATGTTTACTTTGCAGACCGGATCGGAAAAGATCTTGGGGTAAAAATCAACTATGTATCCACCGAGGCAGCAAACCGTGTCGAGTATTTACAGACCGGAAAGGTGGATATCATTCTTGCAAACTTTACCGTAACCGATGAGCGTGCAGAAAAAGTAGATTTCGCGCTTCCATATATGAATGTAGGACTCGGTGTAGTATCCCATAAAGATCATGTGATCAAAAGTCTCGATGAGATCGGGGCAGATGATCAGGTAATTGTAATTTCCGGAACTACAGCGGAAACTTATCTGGAAAAGAATAATCCGGATATCAAACTTCAGAAGTTTGATACCTATGCCGCAGCTAAAACGGCTTTTGAGAACGGAACCGGAGTTGCATGGGCAAACGACAACACAGAGGTTATCGCTTATGCACAGGAGAATGAAGGTTATGTGGTAGGAATTCCTTCTCTTGGCAGTCAGGACAGCATTGCGCCTGCAGTTTCCAAAGGAAACAGCACATTGCTTGACTGGCTTAACAGCGAGATCAAAAGTCTTGGCAAGGAGAATTTCTTCCATGCAGATTATGAAGCAACACTGACAGACACATACGGTGCAGATTATGAGGACACACTGGTAATTGAAGGTGGCGGAGATGCAGCAGAGGCTGATACATCCGCAACGGAAACAGGAAAATTAGACATTACACCGGGAAACGGAGAGACCATTAAAGTAGCAGCATCCCCGATTCCGCATGCAGAGATTTTAGCAAAAGCAGCAGATATTTTAAAGGATTACGGATATGATCTTGAAGTAACGGAATTTGATGATTATGTACAGCCAAACCTTGTTGTAGAGTCCGGCGAATTTGATGCAAATTATATGGAGCATTTACCATACTTAAAGAGCTTTAACAAAGAGCAGGGAACCCATCTCGTAGATGCGGGTGACATCCACTATGAGCCGTTTGGCATTTATCCGGGAACCAAAAGCAAACTTGAGGACGTTGCAGACGGAGACCGTATTGCGATTCCAAACGATACCACAAATGAAGCGAGAGCACTCCTGTTACTGCAGGACAACGGCCTGATCAAATTAAAGGACGAAACAAGTCTTACCGCAACCGTGAATGACATTGCAGAAAACCCGCACAACCTTGAGTTTGTAGAGCTTGAGGCAGCACAGGTCGCAAGAGTTGTAAACGAAGTCCAGTATGTAGTATTAAACGGAAACTACGCACTTGAGGCAGGATATTCTGTAGGAAAAGATGCCATCGCATATGAGGCAAACGATTCCCTTGCAGCAAAGACTTATGTAAACATCATCGCTGTAAAGGAAGGAAACGAAAACAGCGACAAGATCAAAGCGCTTGTTACCGTACTCAGATCTGACGAGATCAGGAAATTTATTGATGATACTTATGACGGTGCAGTTATTTTCTACGAAAAATAAACATGGAAAGGGAAGGAGGGTGAAATTCCCTCCTTTGTCACTGGTGAAAACATGAGCGAAATTGAAATCAGAAATCTGACAAAAACATTTGAAATAAAAGGACGCAAGGTTCATGCGTTAAAAAATATCAGCCTTTCCATCGAACAGGGAGATATTTTCGGAATCATCGGAATGTCCGGAGCCGGAAAAAGTACGCTGGTGAGGTCCATTAACTATCTCGAAAAACCGACAGAAGGACAGGTACTGATCAATGGTGTGGATCTGGCAGATCTGACCGAAAAGCAGCTTCGTAAAAAGCGGAGCGAGATCGGCATGATCTTTCAGAATTTTAATCTTCTGGAGCAGAAAAATGTTCTGGACAATATCTGCTTTCCTCTTGAGATTGCAGGCGTAAAGAAGAGAGAGGCAAGAAAGCGTGCCGCGGAACTTTTAAAAACGGTTAATCTTGAAGAAAAAGCGAAGGCATACCCATCACAGCTGTCCGGTGGTCAGAAGCAGCGTGTAGCCATTGCAAGAGCGCTGGCAACCAATCCGAAGATTCTGTTGTGTGATGAGGCAACCAGTGCGCTGGATCCACAGACCACTGCAGCAATTTTAAAGCTGTTGAAAGAGATTAACGAAACACTTGGAATTACCATTATTATCATTACACACCAGATGTCGGTTGTGACGGAGATCTGTAAGCGTGTTGCGATTATAGACAGCGGAAATCTGGTGGAAGAAGGGCTGGTCGGAAAAATCTTTGAAAATCCGCAGTCCGATGCGGCAAAGGAACTGATATCCGGTAAAGAGATCCGTTATACACCGGTACAGAATCTGGATGCCGAGCGGAAGATAAGGATTGTATTTCAGGAGAATTCCGCATTTGAGCCGGTGATTTCGAATATAATTTTAAAATACCAGGTTCCGGTCAATATTTTAAAAGCAGACACCAAAAATGTGAGCGGCAAAGCGGTCGGGGAAATGATTCTTGGTCTGCCGACAGGAAAAGAAACACAGGATGAAATCATTGCGCATCTGAAGGAGCGCGGACTGACTGTGACGGAGGTGACAGAAAATGTTGGATGAGAAAGTAATACAAATGATTGCAGAAGGTATCAGAGATACTTTGTATATGACTCTGCTTTCGACTATTATAGGATATGTGATCGGATTGCCGTTTGGAATTCTGCTTCATGTCACAAGTGAAAAGGGACTGCATCCGAACCGGATTATTTACCGGATCGGAGATTTTATCTGTAATATCATCCGCAGCATCCCGTTTCTGATTCTGCTGATCCTGCTCATTCCGTTTACACGGCTTATTGTAGGAAAAAGCTATGGATCAACCGCAACCATCGTACCTCTTGTTATCTGTGCAGCACCATACATTGCCAGAGTGGTGGAATCGTCTTTAAACGAGGTGGATGCAGGAGTCATCGAGGCGGCAAAAGCCATGGGTGCAAGCAATACCCAGATTATCTTTAAAGTGCTTCTTGTCGAGGCAAGAACATCTCTTATAAACGGGGCAACGATCACGACGGGACTGCTCCTTGGATATTCCGCAATGTCAGGAACCGTTGGCGGCGGCGGACTCGGAGATATCGCCGTACGGTACGGTTATTACCGCTGGCAGACCGATATTATGGTTGTCACGGTTGTGCTGCTGATTATTATTTTCCAGATTATCCAGAATCTCGGAACAAGGTTGTCCGTTCGATTAGATCATAGAAAGCGTTAGGATATAGCATGAATTTTAATGTAATATTTGATTATATGCCGATGTATACAAAGGCATTTTTGCTGACAATAAAGATAGGATGGATTGGAATTGCATTGTCCGTAGGAATTGGAATTGTTGCAGCATTTATTCTGCATTTTAAGATTCCGGTTCTCTCACCGATTATCAAAGCGTATGTGGAACTGTTTCGTAACACGCCGCTTCTGGTGCAGCTGTTTTTTATCTATTTTGGACTTCCGAAAATCGGAATTTCCATATCCGCGGATGTGTGCGGAGCGGTGGGACTTGGACTTCTGGGCGGAAGTTATATGGCAGAAAGCTTTCGAAGTGGTCTGGAGGCGGTTGCGCCTTCGCAGACAGAATCTGCACTGGCGCTGGGAATGAACCGGCTGCAGTTGTTCCGGTTTGTGATTCTTCCACAGGCATTGTCCATCAGTGTACCGGCAATTGTGGCAAATATCATCTTTTTACTGAAAGAAACCAGTGTATTTTCCGCGATCAGCCTGATGGATCTGATGTTTACCGCAAAAGACCTGATCGGACTGTATTACAATACCACGGAATGTCTGGTTCTGCTTGTTGTATTTTATATCATCATGCTGCTTCCGGTATCCGTTTTGGGAAGTTTGATTGAACATAAAGTAAGATATCGCATGTTTGGAGATTAAAGATGGGATTTGAAATTTTATTAAAAGGAAATAATATGCTTCGGCTTTTGCAGGGACTCTGGGTAGCACTCCGGATCAGTCTGATTTCCGTTGTGATCAGCATTGTGCTTGGAATTCTGGTTGGAATGTTGATGACATCGAAAAATAAAGTAATTCAGGTGATTACAAGAGTTTATCTTGAGATCGTGCGTATGATGCCGCAGCTGGTGCTTTTGTTTATTGTATATTTCGGTGCGACAAAAGCAATGGGCATCAATCTTTCAGCGGAGGCTGCCGCCATCATTGTTTTTGTCTTCTGGGGCGTTGCAGAGATGGCAGATCTGGTCCGGGGTTCTTTGATCAGCATCCCGAAAATTCAGTATGAAAGCAGTGAATCGCTTGGTCTCAGCCGCGGACAGACCTACCGGTATGTGATCATTCCGCAGATTATACGCAGGATGATTCCCCTTTCGATCAATCTGATTACCCGAATGATCAAAACAACAAGTCTTGTTATGATGATTGGAATCGTGGAAGTACTTAAAGTAGGACAGCAGATTATAGAGGCAAACCGCAAGACCAGTCCAAACGCAGCATTTGCTATATTTGCAACAATCCTTCTTTTGTATTTTATCGCCTGCTGGCCGATAAGCTGCCTTTCAAAATATCTTGAGAAACGATGGGAGAACTGATATGGACGAAATATTGAGCATCAAAAATTTAAGCAAACGATATGACGATATAAGTGTTTTGGAAAACATCAATCTTTCCGTGGAAAAAGGGGAAGTGGTCGTGATTGTCGGACCGTCCGGTTGTGGAAAAAGCACATTGCTCCGATGCCTGAATGGATTAGAGGAGATCCAGGAGGGAGAGGTTTTACTGGATGACGAGGTTGTAAATCCAAACAAAAAAAATCTCAGTAAAAACAGGGAAAAGATCGGCATGGTATTTCAGAGTTATGATCTGTTTCCACATCTGACGATTCTGCAGAATGTGACGCTTGCTCCCATCAAAGTAAAAAAAAGAGACCGTGCAGAAGTAGAACAGGAGGCACTCGCTCTGCTGGAGAGGGTAGGATTGCTTTCCAAAAAAGACAATTATCCGAGACAGCTTTCCGGAGGACAGAAGCAGAGGGTGGCGATTGTGCGCGCACTTATTATGCATCCGGAAGTTCTGCTTTTAGATGAGATTACCGCGGCTCTGGACCCGGAGATGGTAAGAGAAGTCCTCGATGTTGTGCTGGCTTTAGCCAGAGAGGGAAGAACCATGGTCATTGTCACACATGAGATGCAGTTTGCAAAGGCAGTAGCAGACCGCATGATTTTTCTTGAGGGTGGAAAAATCGTGGAAGAAGGAAACCCGAAAGAATTTTTCGAGAATCCGAAGACAGACCGGTTACGGAAGTTTTTACAAACTTTTACTTACGGGAGTGGAGAGGATAAAAATCGGATATACTAACAAAAAATATGGAGGTATGTCATGAAACCAAAAAATTATACGGATAAATCAGCGATGCTTGTAGGAACAGATGCAGATCCGGTTACCGCAGGACCAAAACATTTTGCGGAGAACACACCGGAACAGGAAAAAGAAAATGCCGCAATCCGGCAGAGCAGTATGTACAACGACAAAAACCGCGCACGCATAGATAACAACCAGTTTTTTGAAACGAGAAGTAATCCTTTGAGCAGCAAGGGGAATTGAGGATTTGCTTGACAAAGGTTCTGTCCGAACATCATAATGAATGATAGAGATATCATGTAAAACAGGACGGAGCATAGTATGAATCAGATTTGCAGGGACATTTTCCGGGCGATTCATGAGGGAAAGTGGCTGAAAATCGAATATCGGAACAAAGCGGATCAGATTACAAAATACTGGATTGGAATCCGTGATCTTGATCCGGCAAAACGTACCCTCAAAGTAGATGGTCTGCACCTCGGAATGTATACACTGGGGGAATATGACAAAATTTTTGTGGATTCCATTCTGTCCACGGAAGTCATTGAAGGAACGTACTGTCCGGAAAACAGGCGGCTGATCGAAGATATCGAGATGCATCCGGAGCGTTATAAAACTATTTTTTCCAGCTCTGCAAATCTGAAAATACTAAATTATCTGGAACTATGTAACCGCATGGATACGACACCTTACATCACCGATTATGATCTGATCCATTATATTGATGGGGATCGTGTGAAAAACGGACGGTATGCACTTAACGATCAGCAGTTTCAGGAGGTCGTGTCAAATTTCCAGTATTCCCTGTCTCACGAAAAGAAAAAGAGCACCAATTTAAGAATTAAGAAACTGGCACTCAATGTATTGAGTATTCATACGGCGAAGGGGCTGTATGTTCTGGCATACCGGAACCTGAACCTTGATGTGAAAAACAGAGTGTTTCAGCCGGATGAAGATATCACAGTCTGCACACAGTTTGGCATTGACGGACAGACGGAAAATGCGCGTAAATTTCTGGATGCGGACGAGTACGAACTGCTGGAAGATTTTGAAAACAATCTGGAAAAAATCAAAGATGCGATTACCGGTCATGGCGGGCAAAAGCCAGTCGTAGATGATATGCCGTATGTGCTGGGGCTTGGGATGGATGTAGTGCTGAATCTGCATGACGAGTACAAAGCCATACTTGATATGTTTGAAAAGCAGCAGATTACTTATCCAGTCAAAGCCTTCTTCGGGGAATTGTTAGAACGGCCGCGCCGCACCAAGGCGTATCCGATTGCACTGATCAATCAGAACATCAATCTGGATCAGCTGCTGGCAATCAACAACGCCATGAAATATCCGCTTGCCTACATACAGGGACCACCGGGCACGGGAAAAACAAATACGATCATCAACACGATAGTAACGGCGTTTTTTAACAATACGACCGTTTTATTTGCGTCCTACAATAACGTTCCAATCGACAATGTATTTGAGAAACTGACGCATCTTGAGTACCATGGACAGACCATTCCGTTTCCGGTACTGCGGCTTGGGAATATAGACAAAGTTAAAGCTGCAATCAGCTACATCAACCGCCTGCGCAATCAGGTGCAGACCGTAAAAATATTTACGTCCACGCTCGATAAGCGCAAGGATGACCGGATTGACCGTGCAAAACGTCTTTCTGCGAGACTGAAAGAGTATGAGGAAATTCTGGATTTAAAGGAGCGGAAAGAGACACTTTCGCATCTGATGGAATACCAGGAACATATTAAAAATGCCATGAATCTGCTCCCGTTTCAGATGGACCTGCAGGGATACCAGATGCAGAAGCTCGATCAGAGAATCCATCAGATTGGCGAAATTTCCGATTCGGATGCCCTGCAGCTTCTCGACCGCAACGAAGAAGAATTTTATCAGTATTTATTTTATACGTCTGCGCGTTGTATCAAGACACTGGAAGAACCCAAATATCAGGCACTGCGGGAGATTTTAGATTCCGGAGAAAATCCAGAGACACAGGCGCGGGCATTCAACAAATATATACAGAAATCCGAAAATGTAAAAAAGCTGCAGCGTGTTTTTTCAATCATTATCACTACCTGCATATCGGCACATAAGATCGGGGAACCGGAGCCGCTGTTTGACATGACCATTATGGACGAGGCCAGCCAGTGCAATGTTGCGATCTCTCTTGTCCCGATTATCCGTGGAGAGAAACTGATGCTTGTGGGAGATCCGCAGCAGCTGAATCCGGTTATTCTGCTCGGAGAACTGATCAACCGCAAGCTGCGACGGCGGTATCATGTGGCAGAGGAATATGATTACAGAAAGAATTCAATTTACAAAACGTATCTGGCATGTGATGCGGTGAGTGATGAAGTGCTTTTGCGCAGCCATTACCGCTGCAACAGAGAAATTATTGGATTTAACAATAAAAAATATTACAATTCCAAACTGCAGATCTGTTCAAAAAGCAAAGAGCCGGAGCCGCTTGTCTATGTAGATGTAAAAAGCGACCGTGCCGAGATCAAAAATACATCTCCGGCGGAAGCAGACGAGGTCATTGCATACGCGAAGCAGAACACGGACAAAAGTATCGCGGTGATTACACCGTTTGTAAACCAGCGGGCACTGATCGAGCAGGCGATCAAAGAAAACCACCTCGAAAATTTAGTCTGTGGAACGGTGCATGCTTTTCAGGGAGATGAAAAGGATGTGGTGCTTTTTTCCACGGCACTGTCCGACCGCACCAATGTCGGTACCTATCAGTGGCTGAAAAACAATAAGGAACTGATCAATGTTGCAACCTCACGGGCGAAAGACAAACTTGTTCTGCTCGCAGACAGCAAAGAACTGGAGCGACTGCATGCAGGACAGGCGGACGATGATCTTTACGAACTTGCGCAGTACATCAAAACCAACGGGAAGTCAGAGATCACGGAAAAACATATCAGTTCCCGTGCACTTGGCATCCAGCCGTTTTCTACCGCTACCGAAAATGCGTTTCTCGAAAACCTGACGCATGCGCTCGAAAATATCTGGCTTTCCCAGAGTAAGTATGTGATCCACAAAGAAGTTGCCATATCGCAGGTGTTTCAGGACAACATGACATATGATGATCTGTTTTATATGGGGCGCTTTGATTTTGTCGTGTACGAAAAGCAGGGAAAAAAGGAACTGCCGGTTCTGGCGATCGAACTTGATGGGAAAGAGCATTTTGAAGATGCGGTGGTGCAGGAGCGCGACCGGAAGAAAAATGCCATCTGTCAGGCACACAATATGGAGATTATACGGGTGGAAAATTCTTATGCCAGAAGGTATAATCATATTAAGGGAATTCTGATGGATTATTTTTCGAGGGTGCATTAAAAGAAAAATGCATTTTTTGTTATGAAAATATAGCAAATCCCAAAAATCAGTGCTAAAATATACACAATTCATCCGTGCAGAAATGCGGCCTTCGGGCTTTCACATGACACTTTTTTCGATAGCGTAGGCTTAGCGGTGTTATCATGTTGAAGCGGATGAATTTTTATGTTTACAGAAAAGGGAAACGTGTCAGTAAGGAGAAACTGGTGAAAAAACAAAAAGGAATGATCATCACTGCGGCCGTGTTACTTGCAGCCGCCGCAGTCGTAACCGGAAGCCGTCTGATCCGGCATCCGGAAAAATCAAACACAAAAAAGTCTGAGGTTGCGGATCAGGAGAACAGTGAAAAAGAACAGGATCACAGGACTTCAGGGACAGAACTGAGTGAGAAAAAACAAAACATGAACAAAAGTATCACAGAGGAAGCGTTCTATATTTCCAAAATCCCGGACGATATTTTTGAGAAGATGCAGGGAAAATCATACAAGGCAGATTGTACCGTACCGCGGGAAGATCTCCGCTATCTTCATGTGCTCCACATGGGGTTTGACGGTCAGACAAAAGAGGGAGAACTTGTGGTAAATAAAGCCATTGCAGAGGATGTACTTGCCATTTTCAGGCAGTTGTATGAGGCAGAATATCCCATTGAAAAAGTCCGGCTGGTGGATGAATACGATGCGGATGATGAGGCATCCATGAGCGATAACAATTCCTCTGCGTTTAATTTCCGTTTCATTTCCCACACGACAACAATCTCAAAACACGGTCTTGGCATGGCAGTCGACATCAATACACTTTATAACCCCTATGTAAAAACTGTCAACGGAAAGCTGTCGATTGAGCCTGCAAACGCAGAAGCATATGTTGACCGGAGTGGGGATTTTCCGCACAAGATTGATCACAATGATCTGTGTTACAGGCTTTTTACCAGATATGGATTTACCTGGGGTGGGGACTGGACACATTCGAAGGATTATCAGCATTTTGAAAAAGACTGATGGAAAGTTGTGGGGACATATAGAGAAAAAGATGTAATGTATGTCCCATAAGAGCAAACGGAGAGGTCAATCAGAAAAGCGTTGGTGGAAAAATTTTTCCTTGACATATCTGTACAGGGGAATATAATAATCATCGAAAAGAAAATATTGTTCACCGAAATTCGTTGACGAGAACAGCATCGTATCTTATCGTTATTTTCAGAGAGCCTGTGGGTGGTGCGAACAGGTAGTAGCCGGATATGGATGATCCTCTCTAAGAAGCGGGCTGAAAGCAGACAACTGTGAGTAAACTTTGCCGGTTTCCTCCGTTATGGGATAGCATATGTTGGTATGTGAAGTGTCACAGAGTTTTTCTGTGGAATTAGGGTGGTAACGCGGATTTTATTCGTCCCTTTCCAGAGTAGTATCTGGGAAGGGGCTTTTTTAATGTCTGAATTCGTTTTTCAGTGAACAGACCAAGGAGGAAAAGTTTATGAAAGCACTACAAAAACTCAGCAAATGGTTATCGGACTACACATCAATTGTGGTAATTGCAATTGCGGTGGTAACATTTATCGTTCCAGGAATGATGGGATGGGTAAACCATCAGTTATTTACCGACCCGGTTTCCAATAAGTTTACAAGTCAGTCAATCATCATCGGTATTATTATGTTCAGTATGGGTCTGACACTGACAACGCAGGATTTTAAGATTCTGGCACAGAGACCATTCGATATCTGTGTTGGTGCACTGGCACAGTATCTGATTATGCCGTTTCTGGCATTCGCACTGACGAAAGTGCTGCATCTTCCTGCCGGCATTGCACTGGGACTCATTCTGGTAGGTTGTTGTCCGGGTGGCGTGTCATCCAATATCATGTCGTATCTCTGTGGTGGAGATGTGGCATTTTCCGTGGGAATGACAACCGTATCCACGATTCTTTCCCCGATCATGACACCACTTATGGTTTCTCTTCTGGCAAGCGGAACCAATATTTCCATCAAGGCACTGCCAATGCTTGTTTCTATTGTGGAAACGGTTATTCTTCCGGTAGCACTGGGCTTTCTTCTCAACTATCTGCTGGGAAAAAAGAAAATGTTCAGTGAGTTACAGAAAATAATGCCGGGTGTTGCGGTACTGGGGCTGGCGTGTGTTGTCGGTGGTGTGGTATCTTCCCAGGGCGCGAAGTTTTTCCAGTCCGGAGCTGTAATCTTTGTAGCTGTTTTTCTTCACAATGGACTTGGTTATCTGCTTGGTTATGGAGCAGGAAAACTTGTTGGCATGAATACCGCCAAAAAGAGAACCATTGCCATCGAAGTTGGTATGCAGAATGCGGGACTGGCAACAAACCTTGCCACAACGACCGCACAGTTTTCCGCAACACCGGAGTCTGCGATCATCTGCGCAGTTTCCTGCACCTGGCATTCTATTTCCGGAACACTGCTTGCCGGCATGTTTGCTGCTTATGATAAACACAAACAGAAAAATGCATAAGTTTTTCTATTGACATAGACATGGGAATGATGTAACATAACGGTGTTATCTAACATAACAACGTTATGTTGCATTTTTATTTACAGGGAGCGTACCATGGCAGGAAAGAAGATACATGACAGCGAGACGAAGATACACCTGATCCAATGTGCCAAAAAAGAATTTATGGAGAAAGGGTTTGCGGGGGCATCCCTCCGCGGAATCTGCCAGAAGGCGGGTGTGACCACAGGAGCACTGTATTTTTTCTTTCAGGATAAGGACGATCTGTTCTGTGAAGTAGTGGGAAATTTTATGGATCGGCTCAATGAAATTCTGCGGGAGCATTTTTCTTTTGAAGTCAGGGAGATGGAGAGCGGCAAAGCAAAAGAGCATGATGACAGCAGCGATTTTGAAGCAGTCGCACAGGTTGTTCATGAACTGTACACCTACCGGGATGAAGTGCTTTTAGTGCTGACAAAAGCGCAGGGATCAAGCATGGAACATATGCCGGACCGGCTGGTCGATCAGATGGATGAGCACAATGCATTTATCTGTGAAGCGATGTGCAAAGCTTACCATGTGCCGATGGTGGAACAAAGCGTTGTACACTGGATGTCCCATTCACAGATCGATATGTTTATATTTATGGTAACGCACATGGATGACGAGGAAGAAGCACTGCGGTTTGCGGAAAAAGGCGTAAAATATCTGCTGGCAGGCTGGTACGGACTCGTCAGACCGTAGGCTGTCCGCATGTTTTGACGGAAGGTCGGGAAAAGAAGCACAGATCGTCCGCGTTTGGACAAAAGGTTTAGAAAAGAAGCACAGGTCTTTCGCTTTTTGCGGGAGACCTAAAAAAAGAACCAGAGGTTAGATAAAACTAATATTAGTATGAAAAATAAAACCAAAAAGAAAGGGAGTTTCTATGTCAGAAGAAGAAAAGAAGTTTTTGGAAATTGTAGATTTAAAGAAAGGATTCGGAAGCGGACAGACGCGTCAGGAAGTCCTGCGCGGCATGAATTTTTCCGTTGCAAAAGGGGAGTTCTGTGTGCTGTTAGGACCATCCGGTTCCGGAAAATCCACACTGCTCAATATCATCGGAGGCATTGATAACGCCGATTCCGGTTACATCAATATCAACGGCGATAAGTTAGAGGATATGAGTGAGAAAAAGCTGACACAGTACCGCAGAAAACATCTCGGCTATGTATTCCAGATGTACAATCTGATTGGAAATCTAAACGTGAAGGAAAACATCGAAGTGGGAGCGTATCTGTCAGACAATGCGCTTGATATTGATGATCTGTTACATACGCTTGGACTTTACGAGCACCGCTACAAACTGCCGAACCAGTTGTCCGGAGGCCAGCAGCAGCGTGTTTCCATCGGCCGTGCGATTGTAAAAAATCCGGATATTCTGCTCTGCGATGAGCCGACGGGAGCACTCGATTACAATACGTCCAAGGAAATCTTAAAACTGATCGAGGAGGTCAATCAAAAATACGGCAACACGATCATTATGGTAACGCATAACGAGGCCATCAAAAATATGGCAGATCATGTGATCAAACTCCGTGACGGAGCGGTGCGCCACAACGACATCAATACAAACAAGGTATCCGCGGAAGATCTGGAATGGTAAGGGGGCTGCTATGAAAAAAATCAAAAATCCCCTGATCAGGAGAATACCGAAAGAACTGATCGGGGACTGGAAAAAATATCTGGTTGTATTCCTGTTTCTTGTGCTCACGATCGGCTTTGTGTCCGGTATGTATGTGGCAAACGAGAGTATGATTACTTCGGCAAACGAAGGCGTGACAAAATACAAACAGGAAGACGGTCATTTTGAGCTAAAAAAACAGGCAGATGCCACCTTGCTTTCGGCAATTGAGACCGGTGAAAAAGCGGATGTCAAACAGTATTATCTGGATGAAGCAAAAAAGAAACTGGATAAAAAACTGCCGAAAAAATTTAAGGAAAAATTTGACGAAAAGTTTCCGGATAAATTTAAGAAAGAATTCGATAAAAAATTTCCGGAACAGTTTAAGAAATCTTTTGACAAAGAATTTAAAAAGCAGTTTGAGCAATCGTTTCCGGCAAAATTTGCGTCATCTTTTAAGAAGGAGTTTGATCCGAAATTTAAACAGAGTTTCGATGCAACATTTGTCAAACAGTTTGATGCACAGTTTGCAGCGCAGGTAAAACAATCCCTGCTGGCACAGGGGATGGATGCACAGACAGCGGGGCAGATGCTGGATACTGCGGTAGCACAGGCAAAAAAAGACGGAAGCTACAAAAAAGCTTACGACAGTGCATACCGTAAGGCTTATGCTCCGGCATATAAAAAAGCGTATGACAGTGCATACAGCAGTGCATATAACGAGGCACATGACAAAGCCTACAGCGAAGCGTATGACAAGGCGTATGATGAGGCCTACGACAAGGCATATAAAAAAGCTTACGACAAAGCATATAAAAAAGCCTACAAAAAGGCGTATGATAAGGCCTACAAAAAAGCCTACGACAAAGCCTGGAAAAAGGCACAGGATAAGATCGAAGACAAATATGCGGATGCGGAAGAAAAATATAAATTAAACGATCCGGATTTTAAGGCAACAAAGACAACATTGTATGAAAACTTTTTCCGAAATGAGGAAGAAGATTATAATAACGATGGGAAAAAGGATGGAACGATCCGCGTATTTGCAAAGACAAAGGATATCAATCTGGCATGTATGCTGCAGGGAAGTTTTCCACAGAAGGCGGATGAAATTGCCATTGACCGTATGCACGCCGACAACGTCGGAATAAAGGTGGGAGATACCGTCACAGTTTCCGGAGAGACTTATAAAGTTGTGGGACTGCTTGCGTATGTCAATTACTCCACCTTACATGAAAAGACCACAGATCTGATGTTTGATGCACTGAAATTTGATGTGGCAATGGTGACACAGGACGGTTTCGACCGGCTGCACAAGAGTATTCACTATACTTATGCATGGAAATATGAAACGGAGCCTGCGGATGAGGCCGGGGAAAAAACACGCTCTGATAATTTTATGCGTGCATTGCTCACACAGGTGGTTGTTGCGGACAATGAGCTCGAAGATTACACACCGAAATATGGAAATCCGGCGATCAATTTTGCAACCGATGATATGGGATCGGACAAAGCCATGGGCGGTGTGCTGCTGGATATCCTTGTGGTAATCATCGCATTTATCTTTGCCGTGACGATCAGCAATACGATTGCAAAAGAGTCCTCCGCGATCGGAACACTGCGCGCGTCCGGTTACACGAAAAGAGAGCTGGTGCAGCACTATCTGTCCATGCCGGTTATTGTAACACTGCTGGCTGCGATTGTCGGAAATATACTCGGCTATACGGTGTTTAAAAATATTGTTGTGTCGATGTATTACAACAGTTACAGTCTGCCAACGTATTACACGATCTGGAATCCGGATGCATTTATCAAGACCACACTGGTTCCGGTTATCCTCATGCTGGTGGTCAACCTGATCGTGATTGTGCGCATGATGCAGCATACACCATTGCAGTTTTTACGTCATGATTTAAAAAAGGCAAAGAACAAAAAAGCCATGCGTCTGCCGAGATGGAGCTTTTTAAGCCGTTTCCGTCTGCGTATCATGTTCCAGAATGTTGCAAACTATCTGATCTTGTTTGTCGGTATTTTCTTTATCATGATCATGCTTGCGATGGCGGTCGGTATGCCGGATACGCTCGATTATTACAAGAGCAATACGGATGGCATGATGTTTGCAAAATACCAGTATGTGCTCAAATCCTATGAGGATGACGATAATAAACTGATTACGACAGAAAATAAAGATGCGGAGAAGTTTGACATGACCTCACTCGTAAAAAAGAGTGATGTGCTTGATGAGGAGATCTCGGTATATGGAATCGCGGACAACAGCAACTATGTAAAGATCAAAAAGTTAAGTTCGCTCAAGAAAAATGAAGTTTATATTTCCACTTCGTTTGCTGACAAGTATGGACTTACCGTTGGCGATACCGTATCGCTGGATGAAAAGTATGAAAACAAATCTTACAAGTTTAAAGTTGCGGGATTTTATGACAAGTCCCAAAGTCTTGCGCTCTTTATGTCGATTGACAATTACGGAAAAGTATTTGACTTAAAGGAAAATGAATTCAGTGGATTTTTATCCGACAGCAGGATTACAGATATTGATGAGGAAAATATTGCAACGACCATTACGATAAGAGATATTACAAAGATGGCAGATCAGCTTGACCATTCGATGGGATCGTACATGAATTATTTCCAGATTCTTTGTATTCTTCTGGCTGCGGTTATGATCTATCTTCTGACGAAACTGATTATTGAGAAGAATGAAAATGCGATTTCCATGACAAAAATCCTTGGATACGAAAACAAAGAGATCGCGAGTCTGTATCTGCTTTCGACGAGTATTGTGGTTGTAATCGCGGATCTCATCAGTGTGATTCTTGGAACACTTGTTATGGCCGCGGCATGGCGGATGATGCTCTTTTCCTACAGCGGCTGGTTCGCTTTTCGCGTAACACCGATTGGTTATGCAAAAATGTTTGGATTTGTGCTGATCGGATATCTGATTGTTATGGTATTTGATTTCCAGAGAATCAAGAAGATTCCGATGGATCAGGCTTTGAAAAATGTAGAGTAAACAAAGAAAATAAAAAGAACTGGTACTTTGGAGAGGTACATAAAACGCCCCGGTAGTTGTAGCTGCCGGGGCGTTAATTTATGTAATGTGGGATTACGCCTGCTCACCAAGAGAGGTATTACGCAGTACCGCAAGAATGATGATAGCATATACCCCGCCGATCAGAGCGGTAATTAACTGTGTGATAGAAAATTGAAGCTGCAGGACATGTAACATTGGCTGCATTTTTGCCGGGAGCATATTCGGCAGAATGATAAGAGAAATCAAAATTCCCATAAACAGAGCCTTTAATACAGCGCCAATTACAATGGATACGGGCAAACCGGCTTTTTTACAGAATTTACTGCGGAGCAGGGCAACTGCCAGAACGAGAATGATATTTCCAATCATAATACATGGGAACATTGCAGGAATGGCTGCCATAATCGGGCTTCCGGTGATGAAAAAGGAAGTGATTGGAGTGATCACGCTTAAAATGATGCCACAGGCCAGACCAGCGTATACCGTGGTTAAAATCAGAGCGGCATTGATGATCGGGCCTGTGATGTATACATTCAGGTTTTTGAAAAACTGGCTTACAATGCAGATTGCGAGTAAAATTGCTGTAACAGTGATTTGTCTTGTTTTTAATTTCATAAATTTATCCTCCTAAAATTCGTATCATGGTAATGATACTCTTAAAGGCACCGAAATGCAACGACACGGGGATTTTATCTTGTGTTACCATAAAAAATGAGGTAGAGTAAAGACAGTGAAAAGATATTTTGCTCCTACAGGGGGATAAAAACTGTCGAATGTTTAGAAAGAGGAGTGTATATGAAAAAGGGGATAGTATTTCTAATTGTATTTTTGATGGTCATCAGTTTCCCGATATGCGGATATGCGAAGGGAAAGGAGAAAATTTATCTGGACTCTTCCTGGAAATATGCGGATCATGCCAGAATTACATCGGGCTATGCCGTTATGTACAAGGCGAAAAAGAACCGGAAGGACATTGTGATTGCAGTCAATGCGGGACATGGGACGAAAGGCGGTTCATCGGTAAAAACGCTGTGTCATCCGGATGGCTCTGCAAAAGTAACGGGAGGAACGACGGCAGCCGGATCTATCAAAGCTGTGGCTGTGTCGGATGGCATGGCATTCCGTGACGGAACCGCAGAGCGGGATGTAACATTTCGTATGGCGCAGATTCTGAAAAAGAAACTGCTGGCAGAGGGGTATGATGTGCTCATGGTCCGGGATGGAAAGGATGTACAATTGGATAATGTGGCGCGCACGGTTATATGTAATAATGTAGCAGATTGCCATATTGCACTGCATTGGGACAGTGACGGACTTTCTTACGACAAAGGATGCTTTTATGCTTCTGTTCCCGAAAAACTCAAAAAAATGCGTCCGGTCGCATCTTACTGGGAAGAACATGACGCATTGGGAAAATCACTGATCAAAGGGCTGCGTTCCCAAAAGATTAAAATAAACGGAACCGGTGCTACGGAGATTGATCTGACGCAGACTTCGTACAGTACAATTCCTTCCGTTGATATTGAACTGGGCAACCAGTGTTCGGATCATAGTGACAGGAAATTGCAAAAACTTGCGGACGGACTGGTACGGGGGATCAACAAATATGTAAAACATCATATTCATGTAGCACCGTTAAGCAGCCTGTGAGATTAAAAATGGAGGTGACAAACTATAAATAGTCAAGAGTTTTTGAAAAATTTTGTGCAATAAAAAAGGGTAACTTTAATAGACCATCTGAAAATATCGTATTTCAGATGGAGCAGATAAATATATAGGGAAGAGATTAACGTATTTTCTGAGCGTTAAAGTCTACATCCTGCCTCTCCAATGCATAGATGACTCTAATCAGTTTTTTTGCAACGTGAGTAATAGCTACCCGGTGTTTTTTGCCTTCTGCCCGTTTCTTTGCGTAATAGGTTGCAAAGGTTAAGTCAAAACGGATTAAAGGAAGGCAAGCATTAAGAAGAACGTAACGCAGTTGGGAAGAACCATGTTTTACCATTCGGCCACCATGAGACTCAGTGCCGGAGTCATTTATTCCTGGTTCAATTCCAGCAAACGCAAGCATCTGACTTGGGTTTGAAAAGTTTGATATGTCGCCATATTCTGCATAAATAACAGCTGCTGAAATAGGACCGATACCAGGGATGGATATATAGTGAGGATGTACTTCTTCAATAAGTCTAGTAATCTCGGCTTCAAGATTTTTTATTTCCTTGCAGAGAGAGTTGTATAAGGTCAGTAAACTGTTTAATTCAATGTCAAAGATAGAATTATTGACACCAACTGTGTTAGCAGCTAATTCTTTCAAATGAAGGAACTGTTGTATAGAAAATTTACCTCTTGAAATACAACGTAGTTTGTCATAAGATGCAGAATTCATATGAGCCATTTTTTCAGCAGAACCATAGTTCTCAAGGAGATAGATAGCAGTTTTGGAAAGCCGTTCATTGAAAAAAGGTTTAAATTCCGGAAAGGTATGATCTAAAACATTTGTTATCTTCACAAGATAAAAAGAACGTTGACGAATTAATCTATCTCGCAAACGTGTTAGTGACTTCAAGGAATAAGCGTGGTAAAATCCTTTTGAATGGGGTTTGTACTCAACAGTCATTAACCACCGAGCTATTGATTCACAGTCAACAGAATCGGTTTTGGTTCGCCTTAAAGTAGTTGATTTTTTGTATTCCTTGATGAGAACTGGATTAACTTCCATAAAGCTGTGGTTGGCATTTTCAAGGAAAAGTTCAAGATTGAGGGCATAATGGGCAGTTGATTCAAACCCTATTTTTATATCCTCTGGATTGGAGAGAGAATTAAGTGAAATAAGTAGTTGTTCAAAACCATCCTTATCATTAGTGATGGTAAATTTAGAAACAATCTGCTGGTCGACTGCAGAAATGATGCAGCAATCATGTTTGTACTTGGAAATATCAATTCCAACAAAGTACATGGACATAGAGATTTACCTCCTGAAATAATATTTAGCACTGCTGTCTTCCACAGAGAGTTCGGCTGTGTAATCACGTAAATAGAAACGTCAAGCGTTAACAAACTAATTACCAGTAATAGACGAAAAGCTGTGGTCTGAGTCACCTCCGAACAGTCAAAGCTGTAGTGATATAGGCACAGATCCACAGTGCTTTAAGTATTATAATGGAGTATTCAATAAAACCCAAGATATTGGGAGAAAGGAGAATAATCCATTACCCTCAAAAGAGGATAATTGGATTATACGTGACATATGGAAACATGGTATTATGAAGTTGTCAGTATTGACGGCGATTATGCAAATTTAAAGAGGACAGATATCGAAAGTGATGATCTGAAACTTGTGGCACGGGCACTGCTTCCACCGGAAATTATGGAGGGAAGCAGACTCAAATATGAGCTGATGCAGTATGAAATCATAGCGTAGCTATTTGGAAAAGAGGTTTACACAATGGACGTAAGAAAAATGAGAAATGAGAAGCTGGGAGCGCGTGTTGTGGCGGCACTTAACTCCCGCAACATGGAAGCATATTATGTAGAGACAAAAGAAGAGGCGGTAAAGAAAGCACTCGAATTGATCCCGAAGGGCAGCAGTATCAACATGGGTGGTGCATCTTCTGTAAAGGAGTGTGGTCTCTACGATGCCGTTTCTAACGGTGATTATGAATTTTATGACCGGGATAAGGTAAAAACCCCGGAGGAAAAAGAGGAGATTGCGCGGAAAGCATTCAGCTCGGATTATTTTTTGGGCAGTGTCAATGCCATGAGCGAGGATGGCGTGTTTATCAATATTGACGGAAACGCCAATCGTGTGGCTGCGTATGCCTATGGGCCGAAACATGTTCTGCTGATCGTGGGTATGAATAAGGTTGTAAAATCGGAAGAGGATGCCCTGCATCGTGCGCGGAATGAGGCGGCACCGATTAATGCACAGCGATTTGGCATTGACACACCATGTTCCAAAAACGGAAGCTGTTTTGACTGTAAAAGTCCACAGTGTATCTGCTGTCAGATTCTGACAACCCGTTTCAGCAGGGTCAAAGGACGGTTTCAGATTATTCTGGTGGATGAAAATCTGGGCTTTTAAGAAGAAAGACGGGTTTTCTTGTGATGATTACGGGCATATAGCATTGGCAGTGGTGGCACTGATTCAGCTGATCCGGCAGGTTTGTAAGAAAAATAAATAATAAAGGATAAAAAGTTCTGGGAAACAGATGTTTTCCAGAGCTTTTTTATTTCCGGAAATATTACCTCGCAAATTTTTCAAAGGCCTTTATGAAACCCAAGAAATGGCATTTCTGGAAATCAGTATTGCGGTCACGTATGCGTGATAGTTTATGCTGAAAAGTACGGGGAAAGGTAAAGGCCGTAATGAAAAAAGTAAACGAAGTGAGCCGGCTGGCAGGAGTGAGCAAGAGAACTTTGCAGTTTTATGATGATGAAGGACTATTGCCTGCCCAGCGGTCGAAAGACAATTATCGACTGTACGATGACGCTGCACTGGAACGTCTCTGGGAGATTCTGGTGTATCGGGCAATGGGGCTTGATCTGAAGGAAATCAAAGATCTTCTGACGCTTTCGGAGAAACAAAAAAATCAGTATCTGAAAAAGAAAATCCGAGGGCTCAGGCAACAGATCAGACAGCTGAACGGGCAGATGGAATTTATTTCATATGTGCAGCAAAATGGAATGTTACCGGTTCCGACAGAGGAAAACACTGTGGAAAAGACCTATATGGATCATATAGCAGTGTTGAGAAAAATGAAACAGGATAAAAAAAGGGAGGACAAAGAGAAATGAAAAAAAGATTAATGATGGTAATGGTAGCAATGGGAATGGCATGTTCTTTGATGGCATGCGGATTATTAGGAAATACGCAAGATTCAGAAAAAACTTTAACATCAAAAAAAGATAATTTTGGATTTACATTAGGAAAGTTTTCTAAGAAAGCGACAATTGAAGAAAAAGTTTTGTATGACAAGGATAATGTAAAAATTACAGCAACAAATTTGGAATATGGGGAGGAAGCAGCAAATCTTAAACTGAAAATTGAAAATAACAGTAAAAAGAAATTAACATTTAGTGCCGGAACAATGGGATATGGCGTAAATGCGATTAACGGATTTATGGTAAGTGGTGGTTATTTAAATTGTGAGGCTGATGCCGGAGAGAGTATAGACGAGGAAATGTCATTTGACTATGAAGAACTTATTTTGTTGGGGATGAAAGAAATCGCAGATATCAGAGTTGGTTTTACGATTAGTGATGAGGATTTTAACAATATATACACAAAACCGGTACAAATAAAAACGAGCCTCGCAGATTCGTATGATTATTCTAAGAATAGTAAAAACTATCATAAAGCAATTACAAGTAAAGCGGTGAAATATACGTATGATATTGATATTCCGTATTTTGAGACCGATGAAATTTATTCTTCAAATGGAATTAAAGTTGTATCAGAGGGATATATGAAAAACGCGGATGGAGATAGAGTTTTGTTTTTGGAAGTACAGAACAATTCGGAAAATATGATCTATTTTCAGACAAGTGATCTGAAAGTTAATGAGAAAAAATTATATGATGGTACATGGAGCTATGATTGTATTTTGGCTGGCTGCACAACGCTTGTGAATATTGATGTTGATTATGGAATTGAGAGTTATGCGGAAAATACAAAAGATTTTGAACAGGTAGAAACTATCGGATTTACAGCACAGGCAGAAAATAAAGATGAATATGTCGTATCGGAGCCATCGGAGATAACGGTAACAGTTCCAGTGATTGAGGGCGAGACCGAGGATAGCACGGAATAATAGGAGGTATTACATTCACATAAGGAAGGGAATCTGTGGGTTCCCTTCTTGTATTATGAAAAGATAAATCTTATGAAAGATATAGTTGATGTGTGGGGAAAAAGTAGATTGTTGCCAGTAAAATATTAGAAGGAAATAAAGCATTCTCTTATATGTATATCTATGGTATCATATAGGAAACAATAGAAAAATCAAAAATCTATTATAGTTGGATTGGGGGAAGAAGAAATCAAACATGGCGACAATTAAAATTAAAAGTAATCCATATGAACGGAAAATAGAATACTTTAATTATAGCGATGAGAGTGCTGAATGGAAAAAGATTCAACAGAGTAACCCGAACAGTAAATTAAGGGAAGATGAATCTGAAAAGAGTTTTTTACCATTTAAAATTAAGGGAATTGTAGATATTATACTAGATGAATATTATACAGGGACAGATAAAGTTAATATTGTGTTTGAAGGAACACAGGAAGAATATGAAGAAATTGAAAAAATTTGCGGGCTGCCGGAAATAACAGATAAAGTTACTTTGGAAAAATCAAAAAATATTCTTGAGAACGCAAAACTTATACTTAGTGATACAAAAGAAATATTTAAAACAGTTCAACCAATAATAGAAACAATTATTTGTGGAGATGAAGAGATAAAAAAGGATCTCAGTAAGGTTGCAGATGCATTGGACGATATTATTCCAATTTGCGTTTTTGGAAATTACAGTGCAGGAAAATCAACATTTATTAATTCTTTGGTTGGTCATGAAATTCTTCCGAGTGGAGGAGATCCGGTCACAGCAAAAATATATAAAATTTCGATATCTGATTCCGGAGATCTTGCAAGAATTAAATTTAAGCATAGAGATGAAGAAGTTGAATTATTATATGAAGGAGATTCTTTTAGGATCAGAAAAGGAAAAGATGATGATAAAATGCTTCAGGAACTCTCACAATTGATGACAGATTGTGATCACACGGACAGGTACGTCTTAATAAATAAGGCACTGGAATTCATTAACGGATACGAGAAAAAAGATATGAATGCTTTAGAAATAAGTGATGTTATTGAAGTAGAAGTGCCATTTGCCAAGGAAGGAGTGTTGGGAAGAAGCCGCAACAATTTTGTGATTTTTGATACTCCGGGTTCGAATTCAAATTCCAACACAGATCATTCAAAAATTTTAGCAGATGCTTTACAGGGATTTTCAAACGGAATTCCGGTATGGGTATCGTTGTATGAATCGATTGATAGCAATGATAATGCAAAATTATGTGATGATGTATTAAATATTAAGGCATTGGACAAGCGCTTTACAATGATTGTGCTTAATAAATCGGATAATGCAGATCTGCCGGAAGGTGGTTTTACAGAGAATCAGATAAAGAATATTTTGGAATATAATTCTGTTGAAAAAATGTATGCAAGTGGAATCTATTTCGTATCATCTATTATGGGCCTTGGGGCAAAAAGAGAAGGAAAACTGACAGATAAATATTATAGAAAGACATATCGTTCACAGCAGGAAATGTTCTCAGATCCGGAAGATGTAGATTATATGACTTTGTATATTTACAATATTATGCCCGAACAGATAAAAAAAGAGATTATTGCATATTCAAAAGCGTGTACGCAATCAGAGGCAGATTTAACATATGCAAATAGTGGGTTGTTTTGTATTGAACAGGAAATGGAAGATTTTGCAAGCAAGTATTCCGCGTATAACAAATGCCAGATGGTGTATATGTTTCTGAAAGAAGTGATTGATAAAACAAATGATACAATAAAAGAAAAGAAAGAATTTCTTACAAGGACAAGAGAGACGCGCAGAAAAGAACTTGAAACAGAAAAACAACAGTTATTGGACAATCTTTCTGAAACAACTCAGAAAAAGGAAGAGGTATTTTGTAAGGAATCCAAAATATTTGTTCAAAGATATGTGACAGAAAGTCTTGACTATTCGTATGCTCCGGAAGATTTGGCCGAGTTGGATGACGAGATTGCAAAGCATAATGAGGAGATTAATAAATTTGCGGTGCAGGAGAAAGATTATACTGAGGCCAAAAACAGTATGTGGGGTCATTTAAAAGCCAATAGTCAGGGGCTTTTAAAGGGGAATCTCAAAGAATCTTTTCGCATGATAAAAGAAGATTTTATGAAAGATTATAAAGAGGTACAGGAAAATAAAGGAGAGAGAGATTTATCAAGAAATAAAATAGACGAAACTACTTCAAATGAGATAATAGAGATAGTTAAACAAAAATATAAAAGGAATATTTTAGATGCACAGGATAAAACAAGTTCGGTAATGAAAAAATACTGGATGGATAATGCAGAAGCTTTAAAAAATGCATTGGTTGCAGTAGTTACAGGAACAGAAGCATTGTCAGATAATCAAAGAGAGGAATTGTCAGAAATAATTATCAGTCAACAGGGTCTGGTTATTGATGATGAGGTAAATAAGATTTTTGTAAAAACAAAGTATCTTAAAGGGCGTTTGGGAAAATTTCAGTTAGTTGAAAATGAACGGTTAAATACGAAGAGATTGGCGAATAACTTTAATAACATGGCAGCAAGGACCATTAAAGCAATGTCAGAGGAGCTTAATGAAAATTATTACTGTGCATTTAAAGGATGGAAAAATCATTTGAGTTCTGTTATTGAAGAGAATATTACGGAATATAACCCGCAATTAAAACAAATATCGGAAATGATCAAAGAGGAGACAGATAAAATTAACGAACTTCAGGATAATCAGCAGATGATAATTTCATCTCTTCGCGCGATAAAAGAATTAATGGATTGGAAATCACTTGAGCAATAAAAGGGGGATTTATCAATGGGGATAAAAAATGTTGTAAAAAGAGTGGGGGATAAAGCTGGAAATAGAGTCGCAAAACTGGCAGCTTTAAGTTCTGGACAGGTAGAGGAAATACAGCTTCAACGGGAAAAATATTTATTGGAAAAACCAGATCCGTCGGATGAACTGGCAATAGATACCACATGGCGCATGATGGCGGCAAACAGCATTGAAATATATCATGCCTATTTACCACAGATAAAAGAATTGTATTTACCGGTGAAAAAAGATGCAGAGTATGATAAACCATTTAGCGTTGAGCATAACATCAGATACTTTAATATTACAAAATGGGTGCAGGATAAGAAAGAAAACTCTCTGGAAAAACTGGTAAATGTGTACGCTGTGTTAGCCAACGAAGATTGTAACATTGCACTTGTATTCAATAGAACAAAAAATCAGACAAATGTCTATCTGGCTGTTGTGAATACTGCAAATGCAGATAACAATGTTGATATTAATTCTTATAAAAATCGATTGATTGAAGCAATCAGGGGAAATTTTCCGGGCGCGGAGTGGCAGGATGAGGGAAGGGGGATCATCCCTTGCCTGAAAAATGAACGACCATATTCTGTAGCTACAGCATCAAACATTCCTACTGAAAAGTCGGATAAGTTTGTTAGTCAGACAATAGAAAAATTATTGGATGGTATTATTCCAGAGGACAGGAAAAAAGAATATACAATGGTGCTTCTGGCAACACCAATCAAAGATGTCGAGGAGCGAAAACTTAGAATCGGAGAAATTTATTCAGGAATGGTTCCGTATGCGTCATGGCAGACCAATTATACATATACGGAAAATAATTCGATCGGATCATCTGCTACGATTGGTGTAAATGTAGGTGCAAGTGCAGGAATTCAGAGTGGGCAAAGTAATAGTATAACGGATTCCACTGCAAATGCGCAAAATGAGTCAATAACAAATACAGAGTCCGATACAGATAGTTTATCCAGAAGTGAATCAATTTCAAATTCGCAGAGTAATTCCAGATCAGAAGGGATGTCAGAGACAAACACAACAGGTGTGGGAAAATCTGTTTCTTTAGGGGGAGGTGTAGGAATTCCAGGTATTGTATCTGCGAACGCCAATCAGGCGTTGTCGGAAAATATTTCAAAAGCCATTGGAAAAACTGCAAGCGATACCCTTACAAAAGGAATTTCAAATACGATTTCGGACAATGTGGCAAAAACTACAGGAACTGCAGTAGCAAATACATTGGGTAAAGCCGTGACAAAGGCGATGGCAGCGACATCCGGAATTACAAGAGGAACTAGCCTGGGGGCAAACTTTGGAGCAAATTTTGCCAGATCTTCATCCGTTACAGCAATGATTGGTAAGAATGAAGGTATTACGCAAACGTTTACAAATTTTAATATTAAACATGCACTGGAACTGCTTGAAAATCAGATGAAACGGATGGAACAGAGTACTGCACTTGGCATGTGGGATTTTGCGGCATATGTGCTCTGTGAAGATTTTGATGTGGCTAATAATGTTGCGCATTCCTATCTGGCATTAACTTTGGGAGAAGAATCCTATATGTCCCAATCAGCAATTAATGTGTGGAAAGGAATGGTAGAGGAGGAAAGCGAAAGTGCTGGGGAAATAGCCAATTATATTCGGGAATTGAGGCATCCGGTTTTTGCATTGAATAAACAGGTTACCAAGGAGGACAGAGCCTTTAATGTATATCCTTCAATTGTAACTGCCACAACAGGTCTATCGGGAAAAGAACTTGCATATTCATTAAATTTTCCGCAAAAATCAATTGCAGGATTACCAGTATTTGAATGTGCTGAATTTGGAAGAAATGTAGTGACGTATGATGGGATTGAAAGCGATACAGATAAAATTGAAATAGGAAGCGTTTTTCATATGCGGCATGTGGAGAATCAGAGGATAGCATTAGCAAAGAAATCATTGGCTTCACATACATTTGTTACAGGAAGTACTGGATCTGGTAAAAGTAATACGGTATACCAGTTGTTAAATAAGGTGAGAAAAAGAAAAGTCAGATTCTTGATCATAGAACCTGC
>OLHA01000216.1_pt1 | contig 33595 bp, 38 predicted proteins | sample 1605961 | NCBI WGS metagenome assembly OLHA01 (sample SAMN03283288) | human gut metagenome | biome: human-associated habitat; material: feces | host: Homo sapiens | place: Peru | collected 2012
CACATTCATTCTTTAGAAAAGTATTTAAATATGTTTTATTTTTAACAAATACTTGGTTACCTACGAATTCTATTTTAGAGACTGTATTTAGTACTACTACGTCATAGTTATTACCTAGGTAGTAGAATTCTTCATTCTTTTTTTCTTTTCTTTGTACTGTCTCATTCATTCTGATAATATCATCTTCATTTTTTTCTATAAAAGATTTAATCATAGAGTTAGTAACAAAATAATTACAAGTAATATATATACCGTCTTTTTTTACTCTTAAGTACATATTCTTATTATTTTTTCTAGTTATAAATACATTAAATGTTTGATCCTTAATAGTTATTTTCATACTGTAACCTCTAAATGATATTATATCATTTTTTATTGCATTAAAAAAGCATTCGTATGAATGCTTTAAATTACATTGTAGTTTCTGGAATAACTTCCGGAGCTGTTTCAACTATTGTTGGTGCTTCCGGTACAGTTTCTTCTACTACTGGAGCTTCTTCTTCTACTAAGTCTAAACTTGTTGTAGTTTCTGTTTCTCCATTATCTTCTATAGTAGTGTTTGCTGTGTCTTCTGTTTTTTCTTGTTCTTTCCATTTAGCTACTAATTCATTATCAGTATTATCTTCTGGCTTGTAATTTTCATCTACGTCAACTAATGTTTCATTTCCTTCTTCATCAGTTTCTTTAGTTTGCCATCCATCAAATATTTTTTCTAATTCTTCTACTGAGTCACCGACTTCAATAGTTTCATTTTCTCCTGCTTTAGCTTTAGCATCTGATAGTCTTATTTGACCTTCTAATGCTTCTTTAACTTCATCAGGTACTACTTCTTTAGCATTTGAATTTGTTTTATCAACTTTTACAAAGTATGTTGGAGCTTTAATTCCTACTTCATCAGGTGTTGGTAAATTATAGTCACCTAATTCTTCAGTAGTCATACCTACAGTTACAACTTCTCCTTCACTTTCATAAATTACTTTAGCTGTTCCAATTACTTGGTATAAATCAAGGTCTCCAGTTAATGTTACTTTTTCACCAACATTATATTCAATTACTTTACTATCTTTGCTTGTACTATAACCTAGTAGTTCTTCTGATGTACCATATTTCATTAATGTTATTGAACTATTTTTTTGTGTTCTAAATGTAAAGATTAGTCCCACTCCGCCATTACGATCATGGTATCTTACTTCATACTTTTCAGCTATTTTAGCATATAGATAAATTTCATTATCTGAGTTTGCTATATTTACTAGGTTTCTTCCTAAGTATTCAACTTTGTCTCCACTAAAGTCTGGTGTTGTATACCATCCTTCAAAGAATCCTGTTTCAAGTTCTACTCCACTTAAAGCAACTTTACCATCTTTTATAAGATATTCTTTTGGAGAAGTTGTTTCTCTATCATAAATAATCTTATAAGTAGTAATACTACAACTAGTATAAACATTTGTATTTTGAGTTATTGTTTTATTGAAATCAAATTCAGTAGTTAACTTTTCATCACTGTAATATTTACATGAATCATATCCATATGGAACATATGGTGTTACTTTACCATTTTTAACTTCAACTGTGTAAACACTATCTTCATCTAATAAATTAAATGATACTACATATGTTTCTTCTTCCTCTATTTTATTAGTATTATCATTTGATTTAGTAGTTACTTTCTTTATAACAGTAGTCTTTGTTTCCTCCTTCTTGTCTTCATCTTTTTTGTTGTTGTCTGGAACTACTATATTATCTTTTGGTTTTACTGGATCTTTATCATCAGTTTTCTTATCACAACCAACAAGAAGTCCTATAATAGTACCAATAATTACTAGAATAGCTATTGCTATAAATATGATTACTCTGTTATCATTTTCTTCTTCCATGAACTTTTCATCATTTTTTACAGCAGGGCTTTTCTTAGTAACTTTCTTACTATCTTTCATTTAACCCTCCCTTGTATCAAGCTTTACGCTTTCTACTCTCATAATCATTATATATTTTATGTTAATGTAAATCAATAGTTATTGTAAATTTAATGTAAAGAAAAAAGAGCTTTACGCTCTTAGAAATCTCTGTTTCTTAGGAAGGCTGGCATTTCAAGTTCTTCATCATCTTCTATTTCTTGTACTGCCTTTTTCTCTCCTTCAATTGATCTATATAGTGGTTCAGTTGAATCTTCAAATCCTGTTGCAATTACTGTTACTACTATTTCATCAGTAAGTGCTTCATTGATAACTGCACCGAATATAATGTTAACATCTGTATTAGCAACTGCTCTTACTACTTCTACAGCATCTTCTGCTTCGAATAATGTCATTGAGTTACCACCAGTGATATTTACGATACAATCAGTTGCACCATTGATAGTTTGTTCAAGTAATGGACTATTTACAGCTTGTTTTGCAGCTTCTACTGCTCTATTATCGCCAAAACCAACACCTATACCGATAAGTGCGTCTCCTCTATCTTCCATTATTGTTCTAACATCTGCAAAGTCTAAGTTTACAAGTCCTGGAACGCTAATTAGGTCAGATATAGATTGGACACCTAATCTAAGTACATTATCTACTTCTTTGAATGCAGCATTTAATGGTGTGCTTCTGTCAATTAAATCTCTTAATTTATCATTTGGAATAACTACGATAGTGTCTACATGTTTTCTAAGTTCATCTAAACCAACTAATGCGTAATCCATTCTTTTCTTACCTTCAAATTTAAATGGTTTTGTAACTATTGCTACTGTTAAGCATCCAAGGTTTTGAGCTATTTCAGCAACTACTGGAGCAGCACCTGTACCAGTACCACCACCAAGTCCACAAGTTACGAATACCATATCTGCTCCGCGTAAAGAGTCTTCAATTTCTTCTTTAGCTTCAAGTGCAGCTTCTCTTCCAACTTCTGGTCTTGTTCCAGCTCCTCTTCCTTTAGTAATAGTTTTACCTAATTGTATTTTGTGTTCTGCATGGGAAACATTTAATACTTGTTGATCAGTATTTGCTACGATAAATTCAACTCCACGAAGTCCTGAATCTATCATTCTGTTTACAGCATTACATCCACCGCCACCGACACCAATTACTTTTATGTCAGCTATTTGATCCATCTCTAGTTTATTGTTCATAATTCACTCCTTAATCGTTGAAAAAATATCCATATATTTTTCCGAGTACTGTATTATTATTAGTTTTCTTTATATTAATTAATTCTTCTTGCAAATCCTCATCAACTGTATAAGCAAGTTTATTTCTAAAAGCTAATTTATCATGATAATATTTGATAAGTCCTAATGAACTAGAATATTTATTACTTCTACATCCTATTTCATTAACATGGTATCTTTCCATTTCTCTTCCAAATACTTCATCAACTACTAAGTTAAAATCATTAACTTCAGTTGTTCCCCCTGTAAATATTATATAACTAATTTCCAACTTTGTTAAGAGGTTTATTTGCTTTTTAGCAAGGTCTAATAACTCTTTAATTCTAGAACATATTATCTCACTAATCTCATATTGATTTATTTTAATATTTTCTTTAGAGTTTGTCAACACATCCTCACTCCAACTAGTTGATGCATTTCTCTTACTAGCTAGAGCAAATTTTTCTTTTAACTCTTTAGCTTTCTTTCTACTTATATCATATATATAACAAATATCTCTGTCAATGTTTTTGCCACCAACTTCAATATTTTCTGTATCTACTAGTATTCCTTTTTTAAAGATACTTACTTCTGTTTTTTCTTCTCCAATGTTTACTACTGCTACATTTTTAGAATCTAATGTTTTTGTTTTGAATTCGTAATAGTCTGCTACACTTCCAAAATTTATATCTACTATTCCTACTCCAATACTATCAAGTAATGATACTGCAGCATATACATTCTTTTTAGGAGCTAAACTCATGACTGCTTTGCATCTTAATACTTTAGCTTGTTTTCCTTTAGGGTCTTTTATTTTTTCTTCATCATCTAACATAAATTCTATTGGCATGATTGAAACAAATTCTTTATTGTTTGGTACTTTATTATAAACACATGATTGAAGTACTTTTACTATATCATTACCTGTTACTATAGAATCTTCTGCTTTAATGTTAACCTTTCCCTCTACTACATTAAATTCTGCATAATATGATGGAATTGTTAATACAACTTTATTAATTTTTATATTTAACATCTCTTCGCATCTATTAAATACTTCTTTTAATGAAATTAATGTTTCCTCAGGATTAACTATAATCCCCTTTTTAACTCCTTTTGATTTTACTTCAGATACAGCAAGAACATGTACATCATCTTTGTACACTTCGCCTACTACTAACTTAACTGTAGAACTACCAATATCTAAACTTGATATTATTTCTTTCATGTATCCTCCTATAATCAATTATCATTATATCAAAAAAAATTCTTTTTTTAAAGAATTACTTCATCAAAAACATATTTTATACTAAATTCATAGTATGGTTGCTCTATTTTATCTTTATCATTATATGTTATTTCAACATTCAATTTTTTTGTTTCTCCACCTTTTATTATGTCTTCTTTATCAAGTGATAAGTTTATATTAACATTTTTAGTATCTATGTTTGCAAATATATTTTCTATACGAATATCTATTATTTTAGCATCAATGTTTCCTATATTTGTAAGGTCTATGCTAAATGAATTAGTCTTTTTAAATTTATTTAAATCTGGCACTTTTACTTGTATAGTACCATTTTCATTATCTAGTTTTATTGTCATATTTGTTTCATAATCTATACTTACATTATTTAATTTTATATCATAATATTTTTTTATTATGTCTGCTTTTCCCATCATTGAGAAACCGTTAAAAAGATAATATAAAGCTAATGATAAAACTAAAATACTAAATAATAATATAATTAAAGCATAAGTTATTTTCTCTTTCATATTACCTTCCTATTCTATAGATATAATAACATAAATAAAGAAAAAAAGCATTAATTTTATAATGCTTTTTTATCAAGCTTTTTATGGGACTGATGGTGATGGTGCGTTATGAACTAATACTTGAATTTCTGAAACATAATAATTGCTATTTCCGTCAACTGTTAAATTATATGTACTTATTCCACCTTTATAATTCTTATGTTCTATATTTGTTATATCAATTACTTTTTTATCAGATGATAACATTTTATCACCAACTTTTAGATCATATGCGCGTACCCAACCTTTATCTACAATATAAACATGATGTCTTGGAGACATTTCTACTTTTTTACCATTTATAGTAACGATATATGTTTCTTCAGTAGAACTTTTAATTGTTCTAGTTACTTTCTTTAACTCTTTTTCATTGTTATCTAAATTATAAGAATATACCATTTCTCCAACTTTGATATCTTCTATATTTTTATAACCAGTTGCAGTTAGTACTTTAGTTCCTGCTACAAAACAAATTGTGCTTGAATATGTTCCATCTGAAATTTTATTACCAGTTGTTGTATAAGCCTCAACTTTGTATGCAGTCTTTCCTGCTATAACTGAGACATTATATGTGGTTTTAAAACTATTTGATTTATCAGTTGATGATATTTCCCCATCTTTTACGTATTCAGGTGATACGTAATCTTCTGCTCTATATACTACATAATTAACTTTATCAAAATTTGCTCCAGTAGCACTATCTAAAGATATTGTCATTACGTTACTGCTAACAGTTAATTTAACCGGATAATTTTTATCAGGTATTATTTCTGTTGTTTCGTCTTTTACTCCTATTTCTGATAATACATTTCCACATGTGAAATTGCTGTTGTCTCTTTCTACTACTTCATCTACTGTTAGATCACTTACTTCTTTTGTACCATCAGTTACATATTTAATATATTTTTGGTCATCCCAAAGAATCAATTTATTTGTTTTGCCATCACTACCAAGTTCAACGTAATAATATTTTTGTGCACCCGTCATTTCTAATGGATTTTTTTCATCCGTTTTGCTTTTGCAGTAAACTGTTGCTTTTGTTTCTCCTGATATGCTATTAGATAAAAACTTCTTTTCTGATGTTGATGCTACTGTTTGTGCTTCTGTTAAGAAAACTTGTTTCTTCGCATTATTAAACATATTTATTACATTAGGAAGTGCAATAATTACTAATATTGCTAATATTGCTATTACTGCTAGTAACTCTACTAATGTAAACCCTTTTTTGCTTTTCATTTTCACTCTCCTATCATTTAGTAGTATAGCATTTATATTTTTTTAAATCAAACAAAAAAGTATCAAGTTGATACTTTATTTTGTTAAAGATACTACAGAGGTAGAAGATGCGACTTTTAATAATTCTTCATTCGATAGATTATCACCTATTATGTAATAATCTTTTCCGTTCATTGTCCAATTTAACGATGAGTTTGATAGTGTTCCAAGTACGTTTTCATAGAATACTAATTCTCCTGATACACTTGTTACTTCAAAATCTTTTGGTGCTTGACTAGCCTCTTCTATTAATATAAATGATTTATCTCCGGTAAATGTTAATATTACTCTTTCAGAATCTTTAGATTTTACTGTTTCTTCACTTTTAAATTTTGTTCCAGTTGGTAAATACATTGGATAAACAATTTCATCAATTTTGCTTACATCTTTGCAACATTCTTCTGATGCATTACTTTCTACATCAAAATATTCCTCTTTGAAATCTGGTTTAAAATCTATTTTAGATATTTTAAATGTAATGTTTGCTACTCCATCTTTATTAAATACATTTACTTCTTCTGGAGACATCTCTTTACTAAACACTATTTTTTGACTAATTAATGAGCTGTTATTTGGATAGTTTACTGATGATGATAATATATATTTATCTTCTTTTTCTTCTAAAATCACATTAGAGTCGTTTTCTAGATCTTTTAAAAGTGATGATAGAATGTATGCTTGACTACTGTTGTATGGCCATTCACTTTGAAATTTGAAGCTTTTATTAAGTGCTGGTGTTACTACATATACTCCACTTTTATTTTTTAATATTATTTGTTCATGTTCATTATCTTTATTAACTAGTGATGCTTTATAATAGTCTCCTTCCATATAGTCAACTTTTACATCATAATGATATAATTCTTCGTTACTTACAATATCCATTTGACCTGTTAGTGAATATTTTGTATTATCATCTAAAAGTTTTTTATATTCATTTATAGCTTTTTTAGAATCCATTTTATTACAGCCTGCTAAAAACAAGCATGATACTAGTAACAATATTACTTTTTTTATATAAATTCCCCCTTCACACTAAATTATATTTTTGTTTGTATTTTATATGAATAGAAAATTATTATTTGTTAATAATAATAGTGTGTAAGGAGGAAAGATGAATACGCTTTATAAAGTTGCACTTACATTTACTATAATAGGTGCTATTAACTGGGGTATGGTCGGAATATTCAATGTTAACTTAGTATCTCTTCTATTTGGAGTAGACTCTATGTTAACAAATCTTGTATATGCCATTGTTGGTATATGTGGACTTATATCAACTGGTATATTATTAAAACCACTAGATGAAAAAATCAAATAGTGGTTTTTTTATAAAATAAAAAGTAGTATTTCTACTACTTTATTTATTATAATCCTAGAGAAGCTTTATCAACTTTTAGTCCAGGACTCATAGTTGTTGAAACACTAATGTTTTTAACAAAAGTACCTTTAACAGCTGTAGGTTTATTTTTAACTATTTCATTAACGATAGCTCTTAAATTTTCTTCAAGTTTTTCTTCGCTAAATGATAGTTTTCCGATTGACATATGAACGTTTCCATAAGAATCATTCTTATATTCAACCATACCTTTTTTAATGTTGCTGATAGCATCTTTAACATTAGTAGTAACTGTTCCAAGTTTTGGGTTTGGCATTAATCCTTTAGGACCTAAAACTTTACCAAGTTTACCTAATAATGGCATCATTTCTGGAGTAGCTACGATTGTATCGAAATCGAACCAATTTTCTTTTTCGATTTTTTCAATCATATCTTCAGCTCCACAATAATCAGCCTCGCCAGCTTCAGCAGCTTTAGTCTTAGTAACAACTAAAACTCTTTTAGTCTTTCCAGTTCCGTTTGGAAGAACAAAGCTTCCTCTAATATTTTGATCAGTTTTCTTAGCATCAATGTTTAATTTTAATACTAAATCTACTGATTCATCAAATTTTCTAGGTTTAAGACTTTTTAGTACTTTTATCGCTTCAGTAACATCATAGCTTTTATTTTTTTCTACGTTACCTAATGCTTCCACATACATTTTACTATGTTTTTTCATAAACTTAACCTCCTTATGTGGTAATTGGATTATCTATATTTCTCACGAATAATATTTTTTTAATTATTCTTCGCTTGCTTTTTCTTCGTCTTCTTTAGATTGTTCTGTTGATTCTACTTCAACATTAGCACCTTCAGCCATAGCTTTAGCGCTTTCTTCCATTTCTTCTAGAGCTTCTTCTAATTTAGCAGCTTGAGCTTCAGCTTCAGCAGCTTCTTTAGCATGTTCAGCTAATTCTGAATCATTAAGTCCTTTAATTGCAACACCCATATTTCTTGCAGTTCCAGCAACTGTATTAATAGCAGCAGCTTGATCATATGCATTTAAATCTGGCATTTTAATTTCAGCTATTTTAACGATATCATCTTTAGAAATAGTTGCAACAATGTTATTAGCACCTTTTGTACTACCTTTTTCAATTCCAGCTGCTTTCTTAATTAATGATGCAGTTGGTGGAGTTTTTAATACGAAGTCAAATGTTCTATCATCATAAATAGAAACTTCAACTGGTATGATATCTCCCATTTTTTCTCTTGTTGCTTCATTGTACTTAGTACAGAATTCTTGTAGATTAATTCCTGTAGGTCCAAGTCCAGTACCGATTGGTGGAGCTGGTGTAGCTTTACCTGCTGGAATTTGTAATTTAATTTTCTTTACAACATTCTTTGCCACGAAAAACACCTCCTATATATTTTAGTTATTTTTTTTCGCGAGTGGTTCCGCGATAATCCTTTAATCTCCCACTTCTAATTTATATCACCCGATATAAATCGACTACTTGATAATAGCATAAAAGTTGCATAAAATCAAGGAAAATAAGCATAATATTAATGATTATTATAAAAAAAATTAAAATTATTGGTGTTTTTATTATAATGGGTTTATCTATTTTATCTCATTTTATGTATGAATGGTGTAATAACTTTATATTCAGTATACTTTTTCCTGTCAATGAAAGTATATGGGAACATATGAAATTACTAGTTACTCCAATGTTAATTTATGCATTAATTGAATATTTTATTTATAAAAAGAAAAGTATAAAATATAATAATTTTTCTTTATCATATGGTATTTCTATAATAATTGGTATTATTTCATATCTTGTTATTTATTTGCCAATTGATCATTTCTTTGGTCATAATATGATTGTATCTATAATATTATTATTTCTTGATTATATTTTAATTTCTTATATTAGTTATTTGATACTTAATACTAGGGTTATTAAATATTCTAAAACTATTGGTACTTTATTAATCATACTTACTTATTTTGTATTCTATTATCTTACATATTATCCAGCACATTCTTATATGTTTTATGATACTAAAAATAAAATTTATGGCATTAAAAAAGAGGATTAATTCCTCTTTTATAGTTCAATAATTTTATGTTTATTTGGATCAACTAGTATTTTAACTGCATCATCCATACCACTTGTTAATCTTTCAAATGCTTTTTGAACATCATCAAGTGTTACGATATCATCTATATATTTTGTTAAATTGATTTTTCCTTTTGATGCTAGTTCAATTACTTCATCAAATTCTTCTCTCTTGTAAGCAATAGATCCTTTGATATTAACTTCTTTCATAACTCCCATTACTAGAGGTATTTGTACCATGCCTAGTGAGATACCAACTAATGTTAAGTTTCCATTTGGTTTTGTGAACATTAATCCACTTGATAATGCTGGACTATTTCCACAACAATCACATACAACATCGAATCCTTCTCCATTAGTACGTGTCATTAATTTTTCAGTTAACTTTGGATCTAATGCATTGAACCATTCATCAGCAGCTCCTAATTTAACTGATTTTGCTCCTCTTGCTTCATTAGTTTCAGTTAATGCTATGTAAGATGCTCCTTTTAATCTTAAGAATTCTGCTGTTAAAAGTCCAATGATTCCACCACCTATAACTAGGCATTTATCTCCTTTTTTAACATTTGATACGTTTGCAGCTCTAAGTCCTACTGCTGCTGGCTCAATCATTGCTCCTACTTCAAATGTAACATTATTAGGAAGTGGTCTTACCATATCTTCACGTACTAGAACTCTTCCACCAAATCCACCTGGGAAATCTAAACTAAGTCCTATTGCGTGTGCCCATGTTTCACTACATAATTGAACATTTCCTTCTTTACAATTCTTACATTTTAAACACGGACTAATTGGAAGAGCAGTAACCCTATCGCCTTCTTTGTATTTCTTACTGTTGGCAGCATCAATAACGATACCACTAAATTCATGACCCATTACTAAGTTCTTTGGATTTCCTTCTACCCAGTAATGAATATCAGAACCACAGATACCAACTTTTAATACATCGATTAAAATGTATCCTTCTTTGCCAACCATATTATCTTTTTTCTCTACTTCTATTTTTCTAGCACCTTTTAAAACAGCACTTCTCATTAATATCACACCCTATTCTTTAAATATTTTATCATAATTAAATAAAAAATGCATTATTTTTTAATGCATTTTTTTAATAATTTTCAGCCTTTAATTCCATATAACTTTCTGGATGCTTACATACAGGACAAACCTTTAAAGCAGTTTTTCCTTTGTATACATGTCCGCAGTTTCTACAAATCCAGATTTTTTCTTCGTTACGTTCAAATACTAGATTATTTTCAATGTTTCCTACTAATTTCATATATCTTTCTTCATGATGTTTTTCAATTTCTCCAACTTGTTCAAATAATCTTGCGATATTATCGAATCCTTCTTCTCTTGCAGTTTCTGCGAATTCTTTATACATTTCTGTCCATTCGTAATTTTCTCCGGCAGCTGCATCTTTTAAGTTTTCAATAGTACTTGGAACACTTCCACCATGTAATTCTTTGAACCACATTTTAGCATGTTCTTTTTCATTGTTAGCTGTTTCTTCAAATATAGCAGCTATTTGTTCATATCCATCCTTCTTAGCTTGACTAGCATAATAAGTATATTTGTTTCTAGCTTGACTTTCACCAGCAAATGCTGCTAAAAGATTTGCCTCAGTTTTACTTCCTTTTAATTCCATTTTATTACCTCCTTGTAAGTTCTACTTACTAACTAAGTATAACATTTAAAAATAAAAAGTCAATTTAGTTATTACTAACTTGACTTTCATTATTTGTATAATCCATATATAACTCCGGAGTTATAATTTCATCTTCATAAAACTTACCAGTTTTACTTAATATTTTAATATTTAAATCACTATCTACTTCAATTAAATATTTTATAGAATAATCTTTTTCTTTATCTTCTTTTTGAGCATTTATATATTTTATTTCTATTTCTGCAGTTCCTGCTTCTAAAGCTTTAAATCTAATTATTTGTTTTGTTTCTAATACTTTGTCTTGATCTTTATAAAGGAACTCATCACCCTCAGATCTTATTACGTTTGAATTTAATACTGTTGTTTGCCAAACATATCCATTTTCAGCATCACAGTTAAGTTCTAATTTCATCATGTTTCCTTTTTGTTCTTTATTACATCCAGTTATTATAATTAACATTAGTAGTACTACACTTAAAATCTTTATTTTTTTCATACTTCCTCCGTATAGGTCAATTATATCAAAAAAGATTACATTTCAGCAATCTTTTTAGAAACTTGAATTAAGTCTACTTCTACTGGAGTTTCTTGTCCGAATAAGTCGATAAGTACTGTTAGTTTTTCATTTTCTTTATCTTCACTTTCGATCTTACCATACATACCTTTGAATGGACCATCTATAATTGTTACAGTGTCTCCAACTTCTACATCTGTATTGATAGGCGCTGTTGTATCTACTCCATCTCCTATAAACTTTTTAACTTCTTCTGGTGATAGTGGAATTGGTTTAGCACCTTTTCCTGAAGATCCGATAAATCCTGTAACTCCTGGAGTGTTACGAACAACGTACCAAGCTTCATCACTCATTACCATTTCGATAAGAACATATCCTGGGAACATTTTTTTAACTCTTTCTTTTTTAACTCCATCTTTTACTTCGATTTCTGTTCTTTCTGGAATAATAACTCTAAAAATATTATTTTCCATTCCCATACTTTCACGTCTTGATTCTAAATAATCTTTAACTTTTTGTTCATGTCCACTATATGCATTAACAACATACCATAATTTTTTTTCTTCCATTAGAATAACCCCCTAACAAATGCGAATAATGCATCTAATCCATAAAAGAATAATCCGAAGAATACTAGCATTAATACTGTTATACAAGAATATTTTACTAATGTTTTTCCATCTGGCCATTTTACTGTTTTAGCTTCTTTTTTTACTCCTTTAAAGAAACTTTTTACTTTTTTCATTCTACCCTCCAAAAAAAAACACTTTCATGTGTTACCTAGATAATACCATAATTATTAGGTAAATTCAAGTGTTTTTAATTAATTTCAATTATATCTTTTATCATTATTTTAGTACCATCTATTGCTAAAAGATAGTCATAACTCTTTGATATTATTATATAGTCTTTTTCTTCGTTAATTGTTTTTATATGAAATTTCTTTTTATAGATAAAATCATTTGCTCTAAAGAGTTCATTTATTTTTCTTTGCAGAGTATATTCATCTAATGGTTTTGTTTCTTCTATTATTTCATCGTTGTCTTTATATGAATAGAATACTTCTTTGTTGTTATCAATTTTTTTATTTATTTTGTTAACGTATATCTCAGGTATTTTTTTCATTCTACCACCTAAGATATTATATTATTTTAGTATTCTATATATTCACGTCTTTTGATATCTTTTTCTTTTATTGATTCACGTTTGTCATATAACTTCTTACCTTGACATACACCTAGCTCTACTTTTGCTTTTCCTCTTACAAAATATATTTTTAATGGAATTAGTGTATATCTTTTAGTAGTAACTTCGTTATCTATTTTTAATATTTCTTTTTTATGAAGCAATAGTTTTCTTTCTCTTCTCTCATCATGATTGAATATATTTCCTTCTTCATATTTTCCAATATACATATTAGTTAGATATACTTCACCATTTTTAATTCTAGCGTATGAGTCATTTATGTTAGCATTTCCTTTTCTTAGACTTTTTATTTCTGTTCCTTGAAGTTCTATTCCCGCTTCATATGTATCTTTTATAAAATAATCATAATGTGCTTTTCTATTAAGTATTTCCATTTTATAACTTCCTTACTAATGCAAAGTCTATTTCACGTTTATCTGGATTGCTTCCTATGCAAGAAACAAGTATTTTATCTCCATATCTATAAACTACTCTTCCTTTTTTAGTATATCCATATACTGCATCATTGTATTCATATGGGAATGGTTTTACATGCTCTGCGATGAATTGTTCTATTTCATTTGGATCTGTTAGTGTCTCTAATTCTTTAGCATCTTCTTCATTAATTATGAAGTCTACTTTACCATCTATGTATTTGTCTGTTGTTTCTGCGAAGAATGAATTTTGCATTGGACTATCAAGTGTTGCTTCGAATGTTTTACCTATTTTGTCTTGCATATATACTGCATCGTAATAGTCATCTACTGCATATTCACATTCTGCACTTGTTCTTTCACATTCTGATATATGATCGCATACTTCTGTTAGGTATGATGCCCAGAATCTTAAATTCTCTTCACTATAATCTTTTTCAACTAAGAATACTCTAAATATTGTATGTACAAGTAAGTCTGCCATTCTTCTAATTGGAGAAGTAAAGTGACAGTAATCTTCTAATCCTAGACCGAAGTGTCCTTCATTTTCTGGTGAATATCTAGCTTTTTGCATACTTCTTAATAATTTCTTGCTAAATACATTATAGTGATCACTATCCTTTAGGTATTCAAGTAAATCTCTTATATCTCTACTACTTACGTTTTCTGGATTTATCTTTTTAGGATAATTTACTCCGAATACACTAAGCATTGTCATAAAGTCTTCTATTTTCTTAGGATTTGGTTTTTCGTGAATTCTAAAAACGAATGGTACCATTTGAGGAATTATTTCAGCTAAGGCACCGCATACAAATCTTGTGAAACCAACGTTAGCATAAATCATATGATTTTCGATTATATGTTCTGCTTCTCTTTGTACACGTGGTTGGATATCTATAAGTTTATCATTTTCATCAAATATTTGTTTCTTTTCTGAGTTTGAATCAAAGTCGCATTTACCATCTTTTGCTAGTCTAGTATCCATTACTTTAGAAACTTTATACATTAACTTAATAACATCGCTAATTGGTATATTTATTTCATTACCTGATTTAAAATCTTCAGGTTTGTTAAATTCTAATAGTCTTTCTGGAGTAATACAGTTTTTGAATGCAATATCATATATTGTTTCATTTGGTTTAACTGTATATTTTATAGTTGTGTAATCTTTAGTATCTTCTGTTTCTTTTCCTTCTAAAATATCTTGAACAGCATCATAGTTCATTTTCTTTTTAGATCTAATAACTGATAAGAATACTTCTTGATTTACTATACGACCTGAATGATCTATTTCAAGTCTACAGCTTACTGCATATCTATCTTCATTTGGATTTAATGAACAAATTCCATTTGAAAGTTCTATTGGAAGCATTGGGCCAACTTTATTAGCTAGGTAGTCTGAGTTACCTTTGCTTTCTGCATATTTCCATATAGCACTACCCATTTTTACATAGTAACTAACATCTGCGATATCTATTGTTGATTGAAAATTTGCATTTGGACATATTTCATCTTGAACAGCATCATCTATATCTTTGGTATCTTTGCCATCCATCGTAGTTGTTGTATCCCCTCTTAAGTCACGTCTTCCTAGTTTTAATTCCTTTTCTATTTCTACTGGATCCAAGCTTTTTGGAAATTTCTTTGCTTCTTCCTTAGCATCTTCAGGAACTTGTACACTTACTCCGAATTCACTTGCTATCATAGCTATTTCAGTATCATTTCCAGGAGCATTTTTGTGTCCAATTACTCTATCTATTTTAGCTAGAACTTTTCCTCTAGAAATATCTCTTACATAATCTATATGTACAATTAAACCATCTACTAAACTAAATTCTGTATCTTTAGTATCTACTACTACTTCATATGGAAGTTCTTTATCAAGTGGAACAATTTTGTATACACCATCAACGTCTACTACTTCAGCTAAGCTTCTACCTAATGAACGTTTTAGTACTCTTACTACTTTTCCTTCATTTTTTTCTTTATTAACGTAGTCAACTAATACTGTATCGTTATCAGTTGCGCCTTTCATATTATTTTTAGCAATGAAAATATCTGGTCCATCTTTTACTAAAAGATGTGCATTTCCTTTTTCATGCATGTCTAATACACCAGTGATTAATTCATTCTTTCTATATGCATTTCCACTTGTTTGTCTAAGTATTCCATCTCTACATAAACTATCAAGTTCATCCATAACTTTTCTATAGTCTTCTACTGTACTATTTTTATATAGCATATTAACTATATCAATTGGATTTAGATTTCTATTTTCTCTTTCGATTATTTCTAATATTTTTTCTCTCATATTTACCTCTACTCCCATTTTAACATATAAATTAAAAAGTTCATAATAGATTTATGAACTTTATTAATATTTTTTATACAGATAAAATCATTGAAAGCACTATAAATGCAAAGCCTAACACATATGTAAGCCTTGTTATAAACTTTTCAAAGCCTCTTTCTTTTGATTTACCTAAAAGTACGCTGTTTCCACCAGTTATAATTTGACTTGCGTCACTAGCTTTATTACTTTGTAATAATACAACAACTATTAATATAACTGATACTACTAATAAAACTTTTTCCATGTTTTTCTCCCTCGTGAGATATTATACTATATTTATTGTGGATTTACAAGAATTAGTTTTTTTCTTCTAGTTCTTCTTCTATCTTAAGAAGTCTATTGAACTTACAAATTCTTTCTCCACGTGATACTGAACCAGTTTTAACAAATGGTATATTTAATGCTACTGCTGCATCAATGATAAATGTATCTGTTGTTTCTCCACTTCTATGTGACATGATGCATGTGTAGTTGTTCTTTTTAGCAAGTACTACTGTTTCTAACATTTCATAAAATGTACCTATTTGATTTGGTTTAATTAAAATTGAATTACAAAGACCATTTTCAATACCATGTTCTAGTTCTTTTTTATTTGTTACGAATAAATCGTCTCCAACTATATTTATTTCTTTTCCAAGTCTATCTGTTATAAGTTTAAATCCTTCATAATCATTTTCATCATATGGATCCTCTATTGAGATGATTGGATAGTTTTTAACTAAGTCAAGATAGTAATCTAAAAGTTCTTCTTTATTTAAGAATTTATCTTCTATTTTATATGTTTTAGTTGTTTCATTATATAGAGAAGATGCTGCTACATCAAGTGCAATAAATACATCTTTTGCTGGTACATAACCTGCAGTTTCTATTGCTTTAACTATATAATTTAATGCTGTTTTATTTGATTCTAAGTTTGGTGCAAATCCACCTTCATCGCCTACTGAAGTTGCAAGGCCTTCGTTATCTAAAAGTTTTTTTAATGCATGGAATACTTCGCTTGCACATCTAAGATCTTCTTTAAACGATTCTCTTTTTGGTACAATCATGAATTCTTGGATATCTATATTATTTTTTGCATGCATTCCACCATTTACGATATTAAACATAAGTCTTGGTATTTTCTTTTCTCTTGGATTTAAGTATTCATATACTTCTTTTCCTGCTTCTGCTGCTGCTGCTTTTACGCATGCAAGACTTACTCCTAAAGTTGCATTTGCTCCTAATTTACTTTTGTTTGGTGTACCATCTATTTCAATCATTTTTGTATCTATTTCTTTTATTTGAGATACATCAAATCCTAAAACTGCATCTTTAATAAAAGTGTTTACGTTGTTTACTGCTTTTAATACACCTTTTCCACAGTATCTTTCATCATTATCTCTAAGCTCTAGTGCTTCTCTACTACCAGTTGAAGCGCCTGATGGTACTGCTGCTATTGCTTTAATACCTTTTTCAGTAGTTACTTCTACTTCAACAGTTGGATTACCTCTAGAGTCAAGAATTTCTCTTGCTTTTATATTTGTTATTTTACTCATAAATATACCCTCCAATTATTTATATTTTCATTATACTATTTTTTTCGATAATATGCTATAATATTCTTATTAAAAAGGGAGCGAAATTATGGATATAAAAGAAATAAAACCTGAGGTGTTTAGTGAGTACGCAAAAAATCATATACTAAAAAACTTCTTTCAAACTAAAGAATATGGTGAGTTAATGACACACAGTGAGTTTTCAGTAATGTATGTTGGAGCTTATCACAAGGGTATGATTGTTGGAGCAAGTTTAATTTTATATAAATCTATTGGACCAAATATGAAATATGGTTATGCTCCTCGTGGATTTTTAATTGATTTTTATGATAAACCTCTTCTTAAAGCTTTTACTAAGAAAATAAAAGAATATTTTTTTATGAAAGGATTCGCATTTATTAAGATTAATCCAGAAATAACATATTCTATTATTAATTTTGATAACAAGAGTAAGTTGGTTAATTCAAAAAGCAAACAACTGGTAGCTGAACTTAAGGAACTTGGATATGATAAACTAAGAGATAACTTATATTTTGAGTCTCTTCTTCCTAAATATACACCTGTTATTTATTTACCTACATATGATTTTAATGCACTTGATAAAAAGATGGTTGATGATATGAAGGAATCTGAACTAAAAGGTGTAAGTATAGTTAGTGGTGATGAAAAAGATATTGAGAAGTTCTATTCGTTTGTCAGTGAAAAAGAAAGTAAAACTTCTACATATTATAAATTTTTCTATAAAGAGTTTAAGAAAAGTGATATGGTTGATTTATTGATGGTAAATTTAAACTATGAAACTTATGTTAAATATTTACAAAAAAAATATATTTATGAACAAGAAAAAAATGATGAAATTAATAGAGATTTTCAAAGTAATCCTAATGATGCTTCATTATATGCTAAGAAAACTAAAAGTGACGATGTAATGAATAAAATTTCTTCTGACATTGCACTTGCTAATCAAAGAATGCAAGAAAATACTCTTAAAGAACTTTTAGGCGCAGCTTTTGTCGTTAAGTATGAAGGAAGAATTACTATTATAATTTCCGGATATAATAAAGATTTTCAGGGTATTGATATCAAAACATATATTTTCTATAAAATTATTGAAGAATATAAAAAAGCTGGTTACTTATATTTTGACTTGTATGGAATCACTGCTGACTTCACTGATACCAATCCATACAAAGAGCTTAATGATTTTAAATTAAAGTTTAAACCTACTGTTTATGAGTATATTGGTGAATTTGATTTGATTATCAATAAGCCATTTCATCAATTACTATGGTCAACAAACAAAATTCAAAAAGAATTTTATAAACCAGCAATTAAAAGAACAGGTGTTAACTAAAAAGTTTCGTTATGAAGCTTTTTTTACTGTGTATTTTTAAATTATTATATTGTTTCAAAATAAAAATATGTTTTAAACATATTTTTCTAAATCTTTTGGAACTTTGTCATTTACTATCATATCAATTATTTTATTTTCTTTTTCTTCTGACACTTCTTTTCCTGTAATGTCCGATAATTCATGTATTATTTCCCTTAATGTATCTTTGTTTTTAAAATCACCTTCTTGTAGTTTTCTTGCTAAACCAACTATTGTATCTTTATCTACATTAGTTTTTTCCGTTATCCTATTAAAAAGATTATCATTCACATATATCACCTAATCTATTATATGTAAATAATAATCTTTTGCCCTAAAAATTAAACATTAACCACTCAGGCTTATAAACCATCAGTACTCCAATGATTATCATAATTAATCCACCTATAAGATGTGAATATTTTCCATATTTATTTGATATTGCTTTAATTTCAAGTGTTTTCATTGCTATTACAAATATAATTATGTCATCAATCATAAAGAATAACACGTATAAAAGTGAGTATAATATTTGTCCAACTTTGCTAACTTCGTTAATCGCAAGTATTTGTGTAAACATTACTGGAAGTCCAAGTGAACACAATAATTCTATAATATTTACTGATGCAGCTAATAATATAATTCCTAATACTGCTAAAATGAATGATTTCTCTTTTATGATTTTTTGGATTGATTTTATTATTCTTTTTCTATTTTTGCTATCTACAACTTCGCAGCCATCATCTTTTTTAAAAAAGAAATTTACTAATTGTAAAACTCCGAAGAGTACCGCAAAAAATGATATTGCAACTCTTATGTATAAAATCTTATTTAAGAATACCACTAAATTTAACCATGAAAGTAAAAATAAGAAATATACTAATGCTGATGATGCTAAGAATGTTATACCAAGTATCCACATTCTTTTTTTATTTTTCATTCCGAGTAGCATTGAAATTAAGAATAATAATATCCACATTGCACACGGATTAAATCCGTCAACTACACCTATTAGTATTGCTGAAAGTCCAATAGATACATCTTTTGCTTCTTTTGTACCAAGTAGTGGTATTTTTACTTTTGTGTCTTCATATTTTGATTCATCTTTTCCACTTTCACTTTCTGATACTACACCTAGATATATGCCAACTTTATCTTTGTAATTTATATTGCTATAGTATTCAACGGCGTTTTTTATTCTCTCTGGCGTAAGATCTTTATCGAATCCACTGATTACTGATTCGCCTATTATCAAATATGGAATTCCATTTGATTTATCATTCAATATTTCATGAACCTTAGAATATTTTTCTTGATTGTCTGTATCATACCAAACTTCATATCTATGAATTTTGATGTTTTTATTTTTTTCTAAATATGTTTTAAACCACTCTTCTTCTTCGGCACAGTGAGGGCATCCGTCGCCATAGAATAGATATATATTCAAATCTTTTTCACTCCCGAAAATAACGCATGGAATAAACATAATCAAAAATAGTAATATAAAAGTTATTTTTTTCATAGTGCTCCTTCTATTATTTTTACAAATTCTTCTTTTTTGTGTTCTCCACATAATCTTGCAATTTCTTTATCATCTTTATAAAAAATAAATACCGGTAATATCTTTCCTACATTAAATTTTTCAATATTATCAAAGTCAAAATCATAATCTTCAAATTCAATGTTTTTATATTCGAATTTTAATTCATTAATTATCTTATTCATAATTATGCATGATGGACAACCTAATGAATTTATTTTTACTATTTTCATTGCTTCACCTACTTTATTTTTTTTGACTTTTGTATTTTATAAGTGCATTTTACAATAAATTTTCTACTAAATATTCTATTTGCAAACACGCCTAATTTTATTGTGAATCCTGGTATTATTATTAATTTATCTTTCTTCATACATTTTAATGTATACTTTACAACATCTTTACTTTTAAGTGACTTTACTCCAAATTTAACATGAGCTCTTTCATTAAAACCTGTGTCAACTGGTCCAGGACATAGTATATTGATTTTTACCTTGCTTTTATCACGTCTAAGTTCTTCGTAAATTCCCATACTTAAGTTATAAACGTAGGATTTAGTTGCATAATATGTAGACATAAGTGGTCCAGGTTCAAATGCTGCGGAAGACGCAACATTAAGTATTTGTCCTTTATCTTTTTTTACAAAATCTTGTAGGAATAATTTAGTTAAAATATGATATGTTACAATATTCAAATCTATCATATTTAATTCATTATTTAAGTCTGTTTCAGTAAATTTTCCAAATGCTCCAAACCCAGCGTTATTAATTAGTAAATCAATTTTACCTTTATATTTGTTATACAACTTGTAAACATTTTCTTTTACACTTAAATCCATTACTTCAATTTCAATATTTGTTTTTAATTCTTTTTCTAATTTTTCTAATTTATCTTTTGACCTTGCTACTAAAACTAAATCATAGCCTTCTTTTGAAAGCTCTTTTGCAAAGTCTGCACCTAAACCATTAGATGCTCCTGTTATTAATGCTATCATTAAATCACCTATTAATTATTTTAACATATATTATTTCTAAAAAAAAGAATTATGTAATTTGATGTTTAAGCCTACAAAAAAAAGAAGCTACTATTTAGCAACTTCTTCTGCTCTTGTTTCCCTTATAACAACAACTTTAATTGTTCCAGGATATTGCATTGTGTCTTCGATTTTATCTTTAATTTCTCTTGCAATTTTATAGCTTGATAAATCATCGATTTCATCTGGCTTAACCATAACACGTAGCTCTCTTCCAGCTTGCATAGCAAATGTTTTTTCTACACCTTCCATTGAATTTCCGATGTTTTCTAATTCTTCAAGTCTCTTAACATAGTTTTCTAATGAATCATTTCTAGCACCTGGTCTTGATGCACTTAAAGCATCCGCAATAGCAACTAATTCAGAAATTATATATTCAGCTTTTTTATCACCATGGTGAGATTCAATCGCATTAATAACTACCTTGTCTTCACCATGTTTTTTAGCAATGTCTGCTCCAATTTCAACATGACTTCCTTCTACTTCAAAATCAATAGCTTTTCCTATATCATGAAGTAAGCCAGCTCTCTTAGCAAGTTGTACATTTTCGCCAAGTTCACTCGCCATAAGTCCAGCTAAATGTGCAACTTCCTTACTATGAGCTAATGCATCTTGTCCGTAACTTGTTCTAAATGCCAATTTACCAACTAGTTCTACTATTTCAGGGTCAACCTTAGATATTCCTAATTCAAATAATGCCTCTTCACCTTTTTCACGAATTATTTTTTTGTAGTCTTCACAAACTTTGTCATATAATTCTTCTATTCTTGCTGGATGAATTCTTCCATCTTTAATAAGAGTCTCTAAAGTGACTTTTGCTATTTCTCTTCTTAGTGGATCAAATGATGATAAAACAATTACTTCAGGAGTGTCATCTATTATTAAATCAACACCTGTTACAGCTTCGATTGTTCTAATATTTCTTCCTTCTCTTCCAATTATTCTACCTTTCATTTCGTCATTAGGTAATTCAACAGTACTTACTGTTTGCTCACTTGTAACATCGCTTGAATATCTTTGCATACTTGATACAATTAATTCTTTTGCTTTCCTATCTGCTTCAAGTTTAGCAGCATCTTCACGTTCTTTTAGGTAGACAGAAATTTCTTTTCCCATTTCTTCTTCTACTTTTTTTAGTATCGTTTCTCTAGCTTTCTCTTTTGAAAAACCTGAGATTTTTTCTAAAAGAGCAATTTGCTCCTTTATTATACTCTCCATTTTTGCATCTTTTTCTTGAATTTCTTTTTGTTGTGCTAATAAATCTTTATCTTTTTGATCTAAGTTTTTTTCTCTTTCAGTTAATAATTCATCACGTTTATCTAAACTTTTCTCTCTGTTATCAATTCTTTGATTTAGTTCATTAAGTTCTTTTTTCTTTTCCTTAATTTCTGCATCAGTTTGATTTTTTAACTTGTAACTTTCTTCTTTTAATTCAAGAATGCCATCTCTTTTTGCTTTTTCAGCTTCTTTTTTAGCATCTTGAATTAGTTTATCAGCTTCTTTTTGTGCTGCGCTTACTTTTAGTTTGTTTATGATTATCATAATGAAAGCGCCCACAAGCAATCCAACTACTACAAGCAAAATGGAGATAATTACATTGTCCATAATTTTCCTCCATTACTTTCTAGAAGTCTATTAAACCTCTATTTCTATTGTAAAATTTTTGTGTTTTAAAGTCAACAATATTTTATAGTAAAAAAATAGGCTTTGTTTTAGCCCACTTTTACTTTTGATTTTCTATTTTTTAATTTTTTTCTTTTTCTTATTTTTAAAATTGCAATCATAAAAAGAATTATTGCTACAAAATATATTTTGTTAATCCACAAAAATGATGCAAGACTAAATGTGAGTTTCTCATTATATATAAGATCAAATGTTTTTAAAGTTTCATTATTTAATTTTATTTTTACTTTTCCTAATTTAGTTCCTTTTTTTGTAAAAAATGATATTTCTCTTATTCCATCATATTCGTATTTAAGATTTTCCTTGTTGAAATCATTTTTTAGATAATACTCAAATTCTTGTGATGAATGTATATCTACGTTTTTTTCTTTTGCGTACTTAGTTTTTAAATTTACAACCGTATCATTTTTAGTTAATATCGGTTTATATGAATAATTTGTTGAAAAGTATTTGTATGTTGATACGGCATCTAAAATATGTGGCGATTTTTTACTTGAATATGCATTTAAAGTAATTAATAGATAATTCACATTATCTACCGTTGCCGTTGATGCTAAACAATTCCCGGCACGTTTTATGTATCCCGTTTTCGCACCCGTAATATATGAAATATCTTCACCTATTTTTTGATTGTATGTTTTTAATGTACTTTTTATTTTTTTCTTATTTGTTAAGGTGTATTCTTTTGTTTCAAATATTTGCTTAAACTTTTTATTTTTTAATGCATATTTTAGAATTTCTGCCATATCGTACGCACTGCTATAATTGTCTTCATTATATAATCCTACGACATTTTCAAAATGAGTATGTTTAAGTCCTAACTCTTTAACCTTGTTATTCATTAATTCTACAAATTTTTCATAACTTCCTGAAATAGAAATTGCAAGAGCGTTAACACAATCAGCAGCACTAGGTAGTATAGCACCATATAAAAGATCATTATATGTTACTACGTTCCCAGTCTTTAAACCGATTTTGGCAACATCCCACTCAATGTTATTAACCATTTCTTTTGTTATTGTCACTTTTTTATCAAAATCCTCAATATTTTCAATTGCTACTATTGTTGTCATGATTTTGGTTAAACTGGCAACCTGCGTTTCCTCATTTTCGTTTTTTTCTATTAGAACTTTATTGTCATTTAAATTGTATAAAATATATTTATCACTTATCAAGTCCAGGTTTTCTGCGTAAATTCCACATGATAATAACGTGATGATTATCGTAAATATTGTTTTAATTAAATTATTTTTTCTGACCATATTTTTTCTTCTCTGTCATCATAAAGTCTGTTATTTTTGTTTCAATTTCTATTGCACCTGTTGGGTCAATGTTTGAAATGTAAACGTTCTCTTTAACCGTATCTATTTCTATGTCACTCCATATTAAGTTCTTAGTTACTTTTAAGTCATTATACATATCCGGAGTAATCGTCGTAAAAAAGTAACCCCAAAGTAATCTTTTTTGACCAATGAGAATTCTTTTGTTTGTTAAAGCAATAACGCACGAATTTATTATCATGAATGAACTTGTGTTCTTTTGTGCACAAAATGCATATAGTACCTCTTCTCCAGGATTTAAGTGTTTTTCGATTACAGATGCATGAGCCATAGTACGAAATGCAACTGTTTTCGGATATTGTCTTTTAAATTTTCTAACCATTTGATATATATTCATATTAATCACCTTCCTTGATTTTACATTATTTTATATTAAAACTCAAGTTTATCATTTTTGTATTATTTATTTATATTTAAATATGACAAAACTTCATTTAGTATTGTTGTTGCACGTGAAGCTACGAAATCATATTTCCATTTTTTTATTTTATTTTGATAGTTAAATATTACATATGTTTTGTTCTTAGTGTAGTCAATCCATATTCCAAGATAATTTTTTCTTTTTTTGATTGCGGTTTCATACTCTTTTAGTTTTCTTATATCAAATGATTCAACGTAACCACTTTCAAAATAAGTATTGCCAAATTTATAACTTTTTAATCCATTATTCAACACTTTTTCGATTTCTTGCTCTAGATTTGTTGGAACAAAATATTTTTTAAACATCTCATTATAATCATACTTAAATCCAAGTTCTTTTGCAATAACTTCATCACTTGCTTTATATCTTGATGATTTGCCAAATGTTGAATCATTTAAAAAAGCCATATATATTTGAAATTTTTGTCTTGAAGAAAAATGATATTTATCTTGAAACTCTTTAAAAATATATAACGCTGTCGCACAAGTATCCGTTATAATTGCATTATTCACTTTATTACTATTCGGATGGTGATCAATGCATCCAACAATTTTTGCATTTGGTCCGACTGATTGTAAATAATCATTATGGTCAACTAAAAAGAATGTGTATTGATTTGTTTCTTCATTCTTTATTACTACGGGATTAAAATTCATGCATGCATCAACCATTTTTTGATTGTATTCATCAAATTTATAATTTTTTTCTAAAATTGCATATGTGGAGTCAATTCCAAACTTGTTTAGAATTTCTGATAATATTTTTGAAGAAACAGCTGAATCTATGTCAATATTTGAGTGTCCAATTACGTAAATTTTTCCTTTATTTTTTAAACTATCTATTAAATCATTAATTTTCATTTTCGCACCATCAAAACTACATATTTTTTATTATGTTTTTAATTATGATGTTTATAGATTCTATAACAAAATTAAAATTATTTTTATTGATTTCTGTTGTAATCTCTTTTATATCGTCATCAATTCTTGATAATATTTCATTATTTAAATCTCTACTATCATATACAAAAATCATAGATTTTATATTTTCCACAAAATTCGTTCCCATATTTATTGTAAAATTTTTTTGATTTATTTTTGATATCCTTTCTACAAATGCTGATGTTGCTTTTTTTATTGTTTCTGTTTCTACTTTTTTTGATACATAATCTTGCATAATCTTTTCATATTTATTTGATAGCTCAATATAGCTGTCTATGGTTTCTTCGCTCGTTTCTATCATACTATTTGTCAAATATTCATCTATGCTTTTATTGATTTTATTTTTATTGAAAGGAATATTGTATTTTTCAAAAATTTTAATCATTCTACATGATAAGCGATTTTGAAAAGCAACAATTAAAAAATTATTGTCGCGTATTACTTCATTTCCATTGGATTTTATTTCATTCATTATACTTTTCATATATCTATGATAACACTTATAATATTTTTTTTCAGTTATTTAATCAAATTTAACAATTAATTTACTAAAAGTTAAAGTGTTTTTAATCTTTTTAGCTTAATAATTAATTAAGAGGTAAGAAATGAACGATAACTTTAATTATTTAGAAAAATTATTTTGTGATATAAAATCACGTAAATACATTGAATCGATGTATTATGATAGTGGTGCTGCCGGAAAGATGTTTGAATGCTTAATTAATAAGAAATTAGATAATAAATGTACTGCTGATTTTATGGGTATTGAACTAAAGGTTTCATCAATGAATAGTAAATTTCCCATAACTCTATTTAGTTCTTTTCCAAAAATGTATAATAAAAGTTTTGAGGAATCAATTTCTTTTTTAATCTCAACATACGGTTATAATTGTGAGAACAATATAAAAAAACTTACAATAAATATAAAAAGTAATAAGATAAAATATTGTAAAAATGGTTTTGGCTTTATGTTAAAAGTTTCTTATAAGTGGAACAAGATTTATCTATGCATATTTCATAAAAATAAAATTGTTTTTAATAGGTTCTACTGGACCTTTGAACAATTATACAATATATTTGAATGTAAACTAAAAAACTTAGCTTATATAACTTATGTTCAAAAAGAAATAAATGGCAAAAAATATGTTTATTATAATAATTTAACCTTTTATCAATTAAAAAAATATTCTTTTTTAATTAAAGCCATAGAAAAAGGTATAATTTCTATTAGTTTTAATATGATACTTTATGGTTCACAGACTATAAGATATCACGGAGTTAATTTTGTAATTCACTATAATGATTTTGATTCTATATATGATAAAATTAGAAAATAAAAAAACTTGCAAATAGCAAGTTTAATTTTCTTATGGTCGGGAAGACAGGATTTGAACCTGCAACCCCTTGGTCCCAAACCAAATGCTCTACCAAGTTGAGCCACTTCCCGATCTAATGGTGCGCCCAATAGGAGTCGAACCCATAACCTTTTGATCCGTAGTCAAATGCTCTATCCAATTGAGCTATGAGCGCGTTTAAATTCCTGTCGGAACCGCTTTTAATATGTGTCGTTGCATTTGTATCATTTAACAAAATGGTGGCTTCAGTTGGAATCGAACCAACGACACCAAGATTTTCAGTCTTGTGCTCTGCCAACTGAGCTATGAAGCCATCTGGCGGTTCCGACGGGACTTGAACCCGCGATCCCTCGCGTGACAGGCGAGTGTGATAACCACTACACCACGGAACCATTTGGTTGCGGAAGATGGATTTGAACCAACGACCTTTGGGTTATGAGCCCAACGAGCTACCAGGCTGCTCTATTCCGCGATTTGAAAATCATAATATATATCATATGGCGGAGGAAAAGGGATTCGAACCCCTGCGCCAATTTCTTGACCTCCCGGTTTTCAAGACCGGTCCCTTCAACCAGACTTGGGTATTCCTCCATATACGCATATACTTTTTTATAAAGTTGGTGCCCCAGATCGGACTTGAACCGATATGAGCTTTTACACTCGCAGGATTTTAAGTCCTGTGCGTCTACCTATTCCGCCACTGAGGCACATAAATTGGTGTCTCGCTGGGGATTCGAACCCCAGACCCCTTGATTAAAAGTCAAGTGCTCTACCGGCTGAGCTAGCGAGACGCATAAATATAATATTTTTTGGTTGCCTCGGCTGGATTCGAACCAGCGGAATGCAAGAGTCAAAGTCTTGTGCCTTACCACTTGGCTACGAGGCAAAATTACAAGTGGTGGAGAGAGGTGGATTCGAACCACCGAACCCGAAGGAACAGATTTACAGTCTGCCGCGTTTAGCCTCTTCGCTATCTCTCCAAGTGGTGCCGAAAACAGGAATTGAACCCGTAACCTACTGATTACAAGTCAGTTGCTCTACCAATTGAGCTATTTCGGCAAATTATGGTGGGCGATGAGAGACTCGAACTCCCGACCCCCTGCTTGTAAGGCAGATGCTCTAACCAACTGAGCTAATCGCCCATAATTTTTTCCTGTTGACGCTATTAAATATAACATTTATTACTTTTTATGTCAATACAAATTTCGAGTTTTTTTTAATATATTTTATTTTTTTTCAAATTCCATCATTTTTTCCTCTATCCATTCATTCATTTTTTCTTTTAGAGGTGTGAACCCTATTCCTTTTTCTTCAATGCCTTTTCTTCTGCTTTGATTCCCTATCTTTTTAATAGAAAGTTTAACCTGTAACTTATCCTCGTCAATTGATAATACTTTTACTTTGACTAAATCTCCTATTTTAAAAAGTGTCTTTAAGTCTTCTATATATTTATTTGAAACTTCTGAAATATGTATCATTCCTACATAATTATCTTCTAAACTTACAAATACTCCATACTTTGTTACTCCTGTAATTTGCCCTTCTACTATTTTCCCACATTTTATATTGCTCATTTTCTCACCACATTTAAATTATATCACACAATTCTTACTCTTCCAACCAATTAATTATTCTCTCATGTACTATTTCGTCTTCTATGCACCTTAAAATGCTTTCTAAATCGTTTATTTTATTTGTGTATTTTTCAACTATCCTTTCATTAATTTCTTCTTTACCGTTTACAATCATTTTCTTTACTTCTTCAAAAAACTCTTCTTGAAACATGACACTTGCAATCAAAACATATTTGTCTGCGTCATTTTTCAACAAAGATTTGATCACATTTATTGTTTTATATGTAAATGTGCCATTATATAATTTGTTCTTTACATATTTTCCAAATAAAATTCCAAGATTTATTTTTCTAATATTTAAAGGACTTAAATATTTACTAATACTGTAGTCTTTTATATAATGTCCTAAATAATTGTTACTTTTTTTAATTTCCTCACTTTTACTTATATATAATTGAATTGCATTTTCCGAAATTCCTATATAATAATTTATACTTTTCATTAATTTATTACATTCTTTATTGTATTCTACTAAAGCAGCTTCTATTTCATCTATACTTTTTTTCCAATTATCTAATATGTTTATCTTTAATGATTCATATCTTGAATTATCTACTTTTAATAAATTAATATCATCAATTATAACACCTGTGTTTTCTATAAAATTAGCGTATGACAATATATATTTTTTTTCCTTATACTTAAAATAATATTCATCGTTTGTACATTTTAATATTAATCTTGTGTTTTTTCTATTTTCGTATAACTCGTTACTTGCCATGACTAAATTTTTTATTTCTTTCAACTGTTTATCGTTTAATTCCTCGATATATATTTTTTTATTACCAACAAAAAAATATATATTCTCATCTTTTTTATATATCTTTTCAATGTGGATGTTATAACTTTTTTCTATTTCATTTTTTATTTTTATTCGCCCCTTTCTTATATTTCTTTCATATTACATTTATTAACATTTTAATTTAAATTTACTTTCATTATCAAATTCTATGCATCAGTCTTTATCATTATTATTTTTTTAATAAAAAAAAGAAATCGATAATTGATTTCTTTAAAGAGTCATTGCCATTGGTTTTTCCTCATATCCAATAGGTTCTTGTAATACAGGATTAACTAAATTTTCTGCTGAATCTACTTTTTCTTCAACACTTTGCGTTTGCTCTTTCGTTATTCCATTAAGTAATTCTAATACTTCTCTATATACTAAATCGCTTATTTTTTTTGCAATTTGTTCCATTTGTTCTTGATTTAATGATGGTTCAGATTTTTCAGTTTTAAATACTTCTGGAACAGTCTGAACTTGTTTTTCTTCTGTTTGAACAGGTTGTGATTCAAATGGTAATGGTTGAACCATTTCTGGTACTGGTGCTGCTTGACTAGGTAATTCGCTTGGCACTTCAGGCGTTTCAGCTTTTGGTGCAAACATTCCTTCATTGATTTCTGTTGGCTCTGTTGCAAGAACTTCGCCAGTTGGTTGTGGTTCTGATACAGGTTCAAAAGCTGGAACTTGTGGTTGTATTCCTTCTTGATTTGCCATTGTTGCTATAGGTTCTGTAATTGGGGCAATCACCTCTTTAATTGGTTCAATCAATGGTTCGCTTGAAGGAATGCTACCTAGTTCTGAAGGTATTTCTACTTTCATTGGTGTATCAGTTATTAAATCATTTACTTTTGGCTCTGGTAATGGATTAGTAGCTGCTTGAATAGGTTCTGCAATTGGTGCAACTGGTGGCACAACTTCTGGTTGTGGTTCTGCTGGTACTGGTGCTGGTTCTATAGCAGGTACTGCAGTAACTCCAGGTTCGAATCCTAAAACTTTTTCAGCTGCTTGTTGAACACTCTCAGCTTGTTCTTTTATGAACGCATTTTGTTTTGATAACGGTGCTATTCCAGTAACTGGATCCGGTGTTACTGTTGATGAACCGATGCCGATTACTCTTTTATTTGCGCTATCTTCAACAGTAGATACTACAATTCCTTTTTGTATATTTTCCATTTCACTTATCATTTTATTCACCTAACTTTCTACGATTTGTTTCATAGCTTCTTTAACACGTTGCCAAATTTGGTCATCTTTTATTCCTATTAAGCTATATACTCCTGGCTCATTTTCAACAAATTCAGATATATAAATTTTACTCATACCTTCACCTGCTGATTCGCCTTTAGATAAAATAACAAATCTTTTGTTGATTTCACTTATTTTAAAAGCATTGATTAAATCAACTTCTTCCATAGTTCCATCCATGTTTTTTACTGAAATTCTATTCATAACACTTTCCTCTCTATTCTCATATAATTTTATCATATATAAAAAATAATATCAATTATTTTGATATTATTTTTTTTCAGCTTTTTTTTCCAATATGAAATACTTACAATCAAAAGCACAATTTTCCTTTATGTATTTTTTTACATTATTAAAATCATTGATTTGGTTGAAGTTCTTATTACCCTTCTTGTTAAATCCTTTTAATCTTAACTTTGAATATGCAATATCTCCTACTATATAATCATAATCTTTATAATATTCAGTATATCTCGCAGTAAACATATCTTTATCAAATGCTTCTCTATAATTTTCTATTAATTTATATTTATTATTTTCTACTTCTATTTCCATTATTTTGTTCACCATCACTTGTATTATATCATTTTCACTATGGTGAGTAAAGTTTAATATTTCATTATTGTCTTATAGTTGATGACATTATTCCTCCATAATAATCAGGTACTTTTCCTTGAATAATTTGTGAACTTAATAAAATATTCTTATCATTTTTTATATTTTTTGACTTAAATGGTAAAATTATTTGAAGATTTACTATGCACTTTAATTTCAACTCCACAAGTGAATTATTTATCCCATATTCTTTTACTTCAGTAATCATCTCATTAGATACATTTCCAATTACATTTATCTTGAATGGAACATTTGGACTTAATGGTATTAAAATAGGAATATCATGTATTATTCCAAATGGGATTTTAAATATATTGTCTTTTTCATCCAAGTATTCTATTTTTAAATTCTTCAAATTATCATTTTCTAAATTATTTATATTTTTCATCATTGAATTATTCACTTCATAAAGTATTTTGTTTGCCTTAGTTGTATTAAAATCGATACTTGTTATTTCACCAGTTTCATTGCGCGTAATATTTATTATAGACTGTAAATCATTGTTGATTATTATTTCACTAAGTGACTTATTTATTATTATTGTTGATAATTCCATTGATTTATTATTTGCTATATCCTCTAATATTTCTTTACTTTTAATCGTAAATCTGTTAAGTAGTATATAAGTTATTATACATATTATTGTGATTATAAGTATTATTCGATCTCCTATATCAAATGCAATTCTTTTTTTTAGCTTCATTCTTTGATTTATCATATTACATTATATAAAGAAAAAGAAGCTTTAATGCTTCTTAAATTATATTCCATTCAAATATTGAGTTCAATATTAGAAATATCGTTATTCCCAAAATGATAATGATTAGAAATATTCCTATTTTTGCTAATATTCCGCTTTTCTTTTCACTCTTTTCCAAGTCCTCAAATCCTTCAAAATCTGTTTTATTGAATGATATTGAATTTGTATAGAATGATTTATCTACATTGCTTATTCTAGGTGCTTCATCATCTTTTTCAACTTTTGTTTCTTCATCGCTATCTTCATTATCTTTTTCTTCTTCTAAATATTTTTGTTTTAATTTTTCTTTTTCTAAAATTAAATCTTGAGTTAAATCATTATTTGGCTCTTTTATTGCCTCTAATTCTCTTGTCATATTTAGTAATTCATCTTTTATATTGCTACTATTTAATTCGTCTTCTTCTATTGGTGCCATGACAACTGTGTTTTCATTATCTCCCATTAATTCTTGAAATAAATCTCTTGTGTTATCATCTGACTCTTTATTTGTTAAGGAACCATCATCTTTTTTACTTCCTTGTTGAATGTTTTGAATAAGATTAACAATTGTTTTTTCTTGAGTATTTAATTCTTCTAGAGGTTCTGTTATATCTTCATCTTCTTCTTTTTCTGAATCTTCCTTTATTTTTATCGCTTTTAAAATATCATATCCCGTATTGTTTAATTTTCTATGTCTTTCTTCTTCGTAATTTGTTTCTTTCTTTTCACGTGCTTGTTCCAAAACTGAATTTATATCATATGTTTTTGGCTCTTTTCTCTCAACAATTTTTTCTTCTTCTTGTGGTAAATCTAAAGATATTCTTTTTCTTTTTTCTTCTTGCTCGTTATTTAATGAATTTATATATTTTTTAATTTTTTCTATATTGTTTGTTAAAGTTTTTTCTAGGTCCATTTGTATAAGCATTAATGCATTAGCAAGTTCATAACTTAATTTTTCGTTTTTATTAATTAATTCTGTTAAAAAACTTTTAGAAAATTCTTTATCACTTGTTGCATTCCATAAAGCAACATTCACTTCATATGTACCATCTTTCTTTTTACCAATAGGTGCAAGCAAAGTATTTCCTGTTTGAACTGTTCCATTTGTAAATTCTTTTAATTTTTTATCATAGTCTGCCTTAGCTTTTTGAACCTCATACTTATTACTTTCAACAACTTTGTTGTAGTAATCTGTTTGATAGTGATCTTTTAAATATTTTTCAGCTTGAGCAACCTTTTCACTAATTGGCTGTTTATTTTTAGCTTCGATTTCTTTAGCTTTTTGTAATTTTGTATTTAATTCTGAAATACGAGCTTCTTTTTCGCTTTTAGTATAAATTTTATCTCTCTTTAGAACCTCGATTTCTTCAGAATATTCCAATACTTTATTTGTTCCTTCTTCTCTTAGTTCATCAATTTCAGCTTGGATCTTTCCTACATAATCCTCAATAGGTTTACGTAGTGCAAGCTCTTCATCACGACTAAGAATATTTGTAACTGTATTTGTCATAATTATCTCCTTTAAATCGAATATGT
>OLHA01000217.1_pt1 | contig 33523 bp, 29 predicted proteins | sample 1605961 | NCBI WGS metagenome assembly OLHA01 (sample SAMN03283288) | human gut metagenome | biome: human-associated habitat; material: feces | host: Homo sapiens | place: Peru | collected 2012
AGTATATGTTCCCAAAGGCACATGCCGCAGCTTACGTTATGATGGCATGGCGAGTAGCTTACTGCAAGGTGTTTTATCCGCTGGCTTACTATGCAGCATATTTTTCTATCCGTGCGACCGCGTTCAGTTATGAACTGATGTGTCAGGGAAAAGAAAAACTGGAAGGATATATGCATGAGTACGAAAAGCGCAAGGACGAGCTCTCCAAAAAAGAGCAGGATACCTACAAAGATATGCGTCTGGTACAGGAAATGTATGCCAGAGGATTTGAATTTCTTCCGCTGGATATCTATAAGTCAGAACCGCATCATTTTCAGATTGTGGATGGAAAACTGCTGCCGGCGCTCAATACGATTGACGGACTTGGCGATAATGCGGCAGTTGCGATTGCAGAAGCGGCAAAAGACGGAATTTTTCTTTCCAAGGATGATTTTAGGGAACGGACAAAAGTATCAAAGACAACCATAGAACTGATGAGTGATCTGGGATTGTTTGGCGATATGCCGGAATCCAATCAGCTTTCCCTGTTTGATTTTGGCGCGTAATGTTATGGAAGTTTTGAAAAACAAAAGAGGAGGAACCGCATGTTTGGGTTCCTCCTCTTTTACAGTCTTATACATTTATTTTTTGATAACGCCGGGATGGAAAGCGGTGAGTGTTCCCGGATGATCGGTCGGTGTACAGAACATTTCTTTTGTCTTAAAATCGGTAAAATAGATGTAACTGGAAGTGACGTTGATATTGGAGTAATTGCCCTGTGCCAGTTCCTGATATCCACTGCCGTCATTTTTGATCATACAAAGGGCCGGATGGTCTTCGGAATAGCGCTGATAAAAAATACTGCTTCCGTATACATTGTAGAGATCCAGACTGTCCTTGGTAAGTGTAACCGGATGACCGGCTTTCATATTGGTATGTACCAGGGCGTTGTTCTGATCCACATCCATATAATAAACATTGTCGTCACTGGTTACGATCGGTTTAAAAGAATTACATTCGTAGACTTTGCTTAAGCTGTCACTGGCGGTATCCAGCTGATAGATGGCGCCATCACTTTCCGTTCCGCTGGTATAAATATACTGACCCAGCGTGCTGCATGTAAAAATGTAAGGCGAATATACTTTTTTGCGTCCTTCGCCATCGATTCCGATCTTGTAAAGCGTTGTAGCATCCTTGTCATCATAGTGCAGATAATAAATGTAGTTTCCGACAAGCGAGGCATACAGGCAGGGATCTTTGTCTAAAATTTTAGTGTTTTCTCCATTCTGGTCAATTCTGCACAGACTGTTTCTGGCGTAGGAGAAGAAATCAAATCCGGTTCCATTATTTTCATTATTGCGTACATAGTATACATAATGGTCATCGGCGTTGATATACATGACACGGTCATAACTGAGTTTTTTCAGATGATTGCCGTTTGTATCCATGGAATACAGCCGGTAATCGTCATCAGGATTGGCAAAATAAACGGTTCCGTTTTTCTCACAAAACAAGCCGGCATTGTAAAGGTTTCCGGCAGTATTTCCGTTGACATAGCTTGTGTTGTATTTGATCTTACTTTTCTGATGGCTGTAAAAGCCCAGTCCTGCAAATACTACGACCAGAACAGCAATTATAATTATGGGCAAACGTTTTTTCATAATATCGAGTCCTCCTTGGTAAGTTGTATCTTGCCTTTTATACCTTTGTGTTATAAAATTTTATCATAAATCATGAAGGAGCGCTATATGAAAGATTTACTAGATATCCGAAAAGATATTGATAAAATTGACGAACAGATCGTAAAACTCTATGAGGAACGGATGAAACTGACCTCGGATGTGGCTGAATACAAAATAAACACCGGCAAGCAGGTTTTTGACAAGGAGAGAGAGGAATCCAAGCTGGCAACGCTGCAGAAAAAAGCGGAAAGTGATTTTACCAGACACGGAATCCGTGAACTTTTTGAGCAGATCATGGCGATGAGCCGTAAGAAACAGTATAAACTGCTGACGGAGCATGGAATTATGCCTCCGCAGGAGTTTGAGCCGATTCACACGCTGGATTATTCCAATGCAAGGATTGTTTTTCAGGGACTCGAAGGTGCCTACAGCCAGCTTGCCATGGAACAGTTTTTTGGAGAAAACTGCAATAATTTCCATGTGGAGAGCTGGAAAGATGCCATGGAGGCCATTAAGAACGGGGAAGCGGATTATGCGGTACTCCCGATCGAGAATTCTTCGGCAGGAATTGTCTCGGAAAATTATGATCTTCTGGTGGAATATGATAATTATATTGTCGGGGAGCAGATCATCCGTATTGATCATGCACTTTTAGGACTGGAAGATGCGGATGAGAGAGATATCCGTACCGTGTATTCGCACAAACAGTCACTGATGCAGTGCAGTGAATTTCTGGATAGTCATGCGGACTGGGAAAAATTCAGTGTCAGCAATAATGCCGTTGCAGCCAAGAAGGTCAAAGAGGATGGGGAGATTTCCCAGGCGGCGATTGCCAGTGCAAAAAATGCCCAGATTTATGGGTTGAAAGTATTACGCAATTCCATTCAGAATAATAAAAATAATTCGACCCGGTTTATTGTTGTGACAGGGAAAAAAGTATATACCGATCAGGCAGACCGGATCAGCATCTGTTTTGAGATCAATCACGAAAGCGGTGCTTTATATCATGCACTGTCGCATTTTATTTATAATGGACTGAATATGACAAATATCCAGTCACGTCCGTTACAGAATAAAAACTGGGAATATCGTTTCTTTGTTGATTTTGAGGGAAGATTTGAGGATCATGCAGTGCAGAATGCGCTGCGCGGACTTCGGGAGGAAACAATTGCATTCCGGATTCTTGGTACGTATTAGTCAGAATTGGTGAAAGAAGGTGGGCGTATGGCAATTCACACATTTGCAGCAATTTATATTGGCACATACGATGTGAGCCTGAAGGTATTTGAGTTTACAAACAGAAAAAAGTTTCATGAGGTGGATCACATCCGGTCCCGGCAGGAACTGGGGAAAGGTGCTTACGGCACCGGGACAATCGGATATGAGCAGGTGGAAGAACTCTGTGAAACACTGGCGCAGTTTAAAGAGATTATGGAAAGCTACAAGGTAGACAGTTATGAAGTCTGTGCCGCAGCCGCACTCCGGGATACCACGAATGAGATATTTGTTCTCGACCAGATTTATCTTAGAACCGGATTCCGGGTAAAGGTGCTCAGCAATTCGGAACACCGTTTTATCAGTTATAAAGCGGTGGCGGGAAGTCCGGTGTTTGAGGAGATGATAAAGACGAGTGCAGCAGTCGTGGATGTCGGCGGAGCGAGCGTACAGATTACGTTATTCCGCAACGGAAAGATGATCACGACACAGCACATGGAAGCGGGCATCATGCGCCTGCGGAATCTGCTTGGAGACCGCGGATATTCCCTGAAAATGTATGAAAACCAGATTGAGGAATATGTCAATAAAAAACTCGAGGGATTCCGTGCCATGTATATGAATACGCCGGTGGATTATCTGATCCTGATCAGTGACTATGCCGACGGCCTGGTCAAAAAGATTGAGGAAAAAGGCGGTAAAAGCCGGCAGGTAAAGCTGGATAAATTCTCTAAATTTATCGATAAACTGCTCAAAAAAACACTGGAGGAAATTACAGCGGAACTGAATCTTTCGGATGAGAGGGAACCGTTAATTATTCCGGCACTTGTGCTGTATAAAATGATGGCACAGAATGTGAATCCGAAAGAGGTATGGGTTCCGGGCGCAAATATTCAGGATGGTATGGCATTTGATTATGCACAGCACAATAAACTGCTGGCATCGACACATGATTTTGATGCGGATGTCATTTCGGCGGCCACATTTTTATCGGAGCATTACCACAGTTTTTCTCCACACATTCAGACACTTTCCAAGCTATCCATTAAGATTTTTGATGCGATGAAACAGGAACACGGACTTGGAAAGCGGGCGCGTCTGCTGCTTCAGGTGGCTACAATCCTGCATGACTGTGGAAAGTATGTCAGCTTTGCGGAAGCGTCGGAGAGTACGTATCATATTATCATGTCCTCAGAGATTATCGGTCTGACCCATCAGGAGCGGGAGATTGTTGCACAGATCGTGCGTTACAATACCCTTCCTCTGGACCCGTATGAGGAAGTCGCCGATGTGCTGAGTCAGGAAGAGTATCTTTGCGTGGCAAAACTTTCGGCAATTCTTCGTGTGGCAAATGCGCTGGATCAGAGTCATAAACAGAAGTTTAAAAATATCCGGATCGCGGTAAGGGAGAGAAAACTCGTGATTACGGTCGAGGCATTTGAGGATATTGCACTGGAACAGGCATTGTTTGACGCAAAGACCTCTTATTTTGAAAATGTATACAGCATGAAGCCTGTTTTAAAAGAGAAGCGTATTTATAACTATTAGATCGGAGGGCTTTTATGGACACAAAAATAGATTTTAAAGATCCGGCATATTATGAAAACCGTGAACTCAGCTGGATTAAGTTTGACCAGCGTGTATTAAGTGAATCAAGAGATAAATCCATTCCGCTTTTGGAGCGGTTGAAATTTGTCAGTATTACTTCTTCCAATCTGGATGAATTTTTTATGGTAAGGGTGGCATCCTTAAAGGATATGGTACATGCAAAATATAAAAAGCGTGATATCGCCGGAATGACCGCAACGGAGCAGCTTTCCGCCATCAATAAACAGGCAAGGGAGCTGGTCAATATCCAGTACAGTACATTCAGCCGTTCCCTGATGCCGCTTCTGCACAAAGAAGGGATTTATCTTCTGGATGCGCATGAAGATCTGAGTGAGGAACAGGCGCGTTTTGTGGATCGCTATTTTATGGAAAATGTATATCCGGTACTCACCCCGATGGCGGTGGATGCATCGCGTCCGTTCCCGCTGATCCGCAATAAAACACTGAATATTGCAGCACTTTTGACCGGAAAGAAAACGGAGGATGAGACCGTGTTTGCGACCGTGCAGGTGCCAAGTGTTCTGCCGCGTCTGGTACAGATTCCAAGCGAAGGGGAGACAAAATCGTTTATTCTCCTCGAGCAGATCATAGAACGCAACATCGGCATATTGTTTTCCAATTACAAGGTATTGTGTGCATATCCGTACCGGATCATGCGAAACGCAGATCTGACAATTGATGAGGATGAGGCATCAGATTTGCTGAAAGAGATTGAAAACAAATTAAAGATGCGTCAGTGGGGAGAAGTTATCCGTCTGGAAATTGAAGAGAAGGTAGACAAAAAGCTTCTGAAATTTTTAAAGACGGAGCTGAAAGTATCGGATGAGGATATTTTTCAGATTGCAGGACCGATTGATCTGACTTTTTTAATGAAAATGTATGGGATTGACGGATATGACCATCTCCGCTATAAACCGTATACGCCGCAGCAGGTGCCGGAAATTACACCGGGAAGTGACATTTTTGCCGCCATCCGCAAAGGGGATATTTTTCTGCATCATCCATACGAAACCTTTGATCCGGTTGTGGATTTCATCCGGCAGGCATCCAAAGATCCGGATGTCCTGGCGATTAAACAGACACTGTATCGTGTCAGCGGAAATTCCCCGATTATCAGCAGTCTGGCACAGGCAGCGGAAAACGGCAAGCAGGTGTCGGTTCTGGTTGAGCTGAAAGCCCGTTTCGATGAGGAGCACAACATTGTATGGGCGAAAAAACTGGAACAGGCAGGCTGTCATGTGATCTATGGTCTCGTTGGTCTTAAAACACACAGCAAGATCGCACTGGTGGTCCGCCGGGAGGAGGATGGAATCCGCCGCTATGTTCATCTGGGAACCGGAAACTATAACGATTCGACGGCAAAATTATATACGGACTGTGGAATCTTTACCTGCAAAGAGTCGATCGGTGAGGATGCCACAGCGGTGTTTAATATGTTATCCGGATATTCCGAGCCGCTGGCATGGAATGAGCTGGTGCTGGCACCATACTGGCTGCGGGATAAATTTTTGCGCCTGATCGGCAGGGAAACGAAAAATGCACGGCAGGGTAGAGAAGCCCGTATCGTGGCAAAGATGAATTCCCTCTGTGATCCAGGCATTATTGCGGCGCTGTATGAGGCATCTGCAAGCGGTGTAAAGATTGATCTGATCGTGCGCGGAATCTGCTGTCTGCGCGTCGGAATTCCGGGAGTGAGTGAAAATATTTCCGTGCGTTCCATTGTGGGAAATTTCCTGGAGCACAGCCGTATTTTCTATTTTTATAATGACGGCAATCCGGAAGTATTTATGGGAAGTGCGGACTGGATGCCGCGAAATCTTGACCGGCGTGTAGAGATTGTTTTCCCGGTGATTGAGGAGGAACTCAAAGAAAAAGCACTGCATATTCTGCATGTGGAACTGGAAGATAATGTGAAAGCGCGTGTGATGCAGCCGGATGGTACGTATGAAAAACTTGACAAGCGGGGCAAGGTTCTGATAAACTCACAGGAGCAGTTTTGTGCGGAGGCAAAAGCAGCAGTGCCGGATCAGAATCCGGGAAACAACCAGCGGCTGTTTATTCCGGCAGAACCGGCGGAATAAATTTACAGAAAACAGTTGACAATACCGTAATCAGGTGGTATAGTCAAATGGTTGTTAAGAAACAAGTAGAGTATCCACTCTCACCTAAGCGCAATCGGGCGACTTAGTGTTCATACTTTTAGCATGTTATATGAATGTTAGATGTAATAGTGGATAGTCTGCCTATCCACTATTTTTTATTGGAGGTACAAAACCATTAGCGAATTAATGATTAACGAACAGATCAGAGACAGAGAGGTTCGTCTGATCGGACCGGATGGCGAGCAGATTGGTGTTGTCTCATCCAGAGAGGCACAGAAAATTGCAGATGAAGCCGGTCTTGACCTTGTCAAGATTGCTCCGAATGCAAAGCCGCCTGTATGCAAGGTAATTGATTACGGTAAGTATCGTTATGATCTTGCACGTAAGGAAAAGGATGCAAAGAAGAAGCAGAAGACAGTGGAATTAAAAGAAATCCGCCTGTCACCAAACATTGACACCAATGATTTGAACACCAAGATGAACGCTGCAAAGAAGTTCCTCGCAAAAGGCAATAAAGTCAAGATCACACTTCGTTTCCGTGGTCGCGAGATGGCACATATGAACAGCAGTAAGCACATCTTAGATGATCTTGCTGAGCAGCTTTCCGATATCGCAGTAGTGGAAAAAGCACCGAAGATCGAGGGAAGAAGCATCGGTATGGTGTTGGCAGAGAAAAGATAACATTTATTAAGGAGGAATACACAATGCCAAAAATTAAGACAAACAGAGCAGCAGCAAAGCGTTTCAAAGCAACCGGAACCGGAAAGTTAAAGAGAAACAAGGCTTACAGAAGACATATCTTAACAAAGAAAACAACAAAGAATAAGAGAAATCTCAGAAAAGCAGCAATGATGGATCAGACAAACATCAAGAACATGAAGAAGATTTTACCATACATCTAAGATTTGTTAAGGAGGATATAGGAAATGGCAAGAGTTAAAGGCGGATTAGGCGCTAAGAAAAGACATAACAGAACTTTAAAGTTAGCAAAGGGATACAGAGGAGCTCGTTCCAAGCAGTATCGTGTAGCAAAGCAGTCAGTTATGAGAGCACTTACAAGCTCATACGCTGGACGTAAAGAGAGAAAGAGACAGTTCCGTCAGTTATGGATTGCTCGTATCAACGCAGCAGCTCGTATGAACGGACTTTCTTACAGCCAGTTCATGCACGGATTAAAGGTAGCTGGAGCTGATTTAAACCGTAAGGTATTAGCTGACATGGCTGTTACAGATGCAGCAGGTTTTGCAAAGCTTGCAGAAGTTGCAAAGAAAGCATTAGCTTAGTCATCGGAAAAATGTTGGGTAGAAAACTCCGGACAAGTTGTTTGTCCGGAGTTTTTTGAAAAATATACGGGGAAAGGTATTGGAAACAATGGAAAAAAGAGAACAGCTCGGAAGCAGACTTGGGTTTATTATGCTCTCGGCAGGATGTGCAATCGGATGCGGAAATGTATGGAAGTTTCCCTGGATGTGCGGACAAAACGGCGGTGGCAGTTTCATGCTTGTCTATGTGATCTGTCTGCTCATTTTAGGGCTTCCGGCAATGGTGATGGAACTTTCCGTAGGACGTGCGGCACAGACAAGTCCCTTGTATATGTATGAGAAACTTTCCGGAAAACGCAAATGGAAAATTCCGGGGATTGTGTGTCTGATTGGAAATATTGCACTGATCGCGTTTTATTCCGTTGTTGCAGGCTGGATTATTTATTATTTTGTGAAGTTTCTTACCGGTCAGAATGCGGATTTGGGATTTGAAAAAATGATCACAACACCATCCGTAAATGTTGGTTACCTGTTGATCACGGTTGTGATTACATTTGTGATTTTGAGTTTCCGGCTGCAGGGAGGCCTTGAACGCATTACCAAATATATGATGTCGGCGCTTCTGGTGCTGATGCTGGTGTTGGCGATCCACAGTTTTACGCTTTCCGGCGCAAAGGATGGGCTGGCTTTTTATCTGATTCCGGACCTTTCCAAAATATCAGGTACAATGATTGTAAAAGCAATGAATCAGGCGTTTTTCACGTTGTCGGTCGGTATGGGTGGCATGGCGATCTTTGGAAGCTACATCGGGAAAGAGCGTTCCCTTTTGGGAGAATCCGTAAATATCATTGTTTTAGATACGTTTGTAGCAGTTGTTGCAGGCATGATTATGTTTCCTGCCTGCGATACCTATAATCTTGAAGTGACTGCGGGACCAAGCCTTTTGTTTGATACGATGGCGAGTGTGTTTAACCATATGCAGGGCGGACGCTGGTGGGGTGCGCTGTTTTTCCTGTTCATGGTGTTTGCTGCCATGTCAACGGTATTTGGAGTATGTGAGAATCTGCTTGCCATGATCCGGGAACTGACGGGCTGGTCACGTCCGGTGGGATGTATTGTCTGCGGGATTGGGACGTTTCTTGTGGCATTGCCAACGGCGCTGGGGTACAGTCTGATTCGTTTTCAGCCGTTTGCAAAAGGCACGGCATGGCTGGATTTGTGGGATTTTATTGTGTCTAACAATGCGATGCCGCTCGGCTCACTGATACTGGCGCTGTTTTGCTGTACACGCCGGGGATGGGGGTGGAACAATTTCCTGCAGGAGGCCAATGCGGGAAAAGGCTTAAAAATCAAGGCATGGATGAAACCGCTGTTCTGTTATTTTGTGCCTGTAGGGATTTTATTTATTTATATTTATGGAATGTTCACGTTTCCGTGGCATTAGAAGAAAAGAGGGGCAAAAATTATTCTGTCCCTCTTATTTTTATGCGATAAGCTTTGGGAGAGGCTCCTTTTTTCTTATGAAAGGTTTTTGAAAAATACAGCCCATTATCAAATCCGACGGAATTTGCAATGGCGGTGATCGAAAGATTTGAGTGTTCCAACAGATAGCATGCCTGTTTCATGCGAAAATCCGTGAGGTATTCTTTTGGGGACTGCTGCAGCACCAGTTCAAAGGAACGGAACAGATGGCTGCGGCTTAAACCGACGTAGGCGGCAATATCTTCCACTGTGATCGGGTAGGAGTAATTGGCGCTGATATATTCGATACTTTTCTGGACGTAGGTTGCGGCTGTCAGCTGCGTTTCTTTTTGGGTGGAAGATTTTAGAAAGAGCGCCAGCGTGGTATAGAGCCGGCCGGTCATTTCAACGGCATGTTCAAATCCGTTTCCTCTGGCATCATAGATATGCAGAAGCTGACGTTTGACTTCTTCGCCGTTGGGAACTGCGTGAATACATGGATGTTTGCGGGAAAAATCGGTTGCCTGCAGAATTGTGGCAGCGTCACTTCCGGTAAATCCGACCCATGCATATTCCCATGGCGTTTTTGCATCGGCACGGTAGATGATCTCCGTATTCGGATACACAAGAAAGGCATCTTCGGCAGAAAGAAAATGGGTTTCGTTGTTGACTTCGTATGTGCCTTTTCCCGAGATCACATAGTGAATCAGGTAGTGGTCGCGGATTCCGGGTCCCCACTGATAGCCGGCATCGCATAGCTGGTATCCGACATTATAGACAGACAGGGAAACAAGTTCTTTTGCAGTTGCTTTGTAGGAATTTTTATATTGATCATTCATTGGAAATGCTCCTTACACGATTCTAGTATTGAGTTTATACGTTTTTTTATGCACATGCAACATTTTTACATGTTTTTTCTACATTTGGTTCTGTACATTAAGAGCCGGGAGCGATAGAATAGGGGTATCAGAAGAAAACAAAAGCACAGAAAGGGAGAGTGGAATTATGGCAATTTTAGTTACTGGTGGAGCAGGCTATATCGGAAGTCATACCTGTGTGGAACTGCAGAATGCGGGATATGATGTCGTTGTTCTGGATAATCTGTCAAACGCTTCAGAAAAGTCACTGGATCGTGTGGAGGCACTGACCGGAAAGAAAGTTACATTTTATAAAGGAGATATCCTTGATCGTGACATCTTAAATAAAATTTTTGCAGAGCAGAAGATTGAAAGCTGTATTCATTTTGCAGGACTGAAGGCTGTCGGAGAGTCTGTGGCAAAGCCTTGGGAGTATTACAATAACAACATTGCAGGAACTTTAACACTGGTTGATGTTATGCGTCAGAACGGATGCAAGAACATCATTTTCTCTTCATCTGCAACCGTATACGGCGATCCGGCAGAAATTCCGATTACCGAGAACTGCCCGAAGGGACAGTGTACCAATCCTTACGGATGGACAAAGTCCATGTTGGAGCAGATTTTATCAGATATCTACAAGGCAGATAATGAGTGGAATGTGATCCTGCTTCGCTACTTCAATCCAATCGGAGCACATCCAAGTGGAACCATGGGGGAGAATCCAAACGGCATTCCGAACAACCTGATGCCTTACATTACACAGGTTGCAGTTGGCAAATTAAAAGAACTCGGTGTATTCGGAAACGATTATGATACTCCGGATGGAACCGGTGTGCGCGATTATATCCACGTTGTTGATCTGGCAAACGGACATGTAAAGGCATTAAAGAAGATCGAAGAGAACGCAGGACTTTGCATTTACAACCTTGGTACCGGACACGGCTACAGCGTGCTTGATATCGTAAAGAATTTTGAGGAAGCAAACGGCATTAAGATTCCATACAGCATCAAGCCTCGCCGTCCTGGCGATATTGCAACCTGTTACTGTGACCCGGGTAAGGCAGAACGTGAACTTGGCTGGAAAGCGCAGTACGGAATTAAGGAAATGTGTGCGGATTCCTGGAGATGGCAGAAGAACAATCCAAACGGTTATGAGGATTAATTAAAAAAGAGGGAAAAGTCTTATTTTCGAATTTGTTTGAATATTTTTGAAAAATATGAAAAATATGCTTGACGAAGCGTGGGGTGTATGCTATTATAATACATGGTTCGTTGGTCAAGCGGTTAAGACGCCGCCCTCTCACGGCGGAAACACGGGTTCGATTCCCGTACGGACTGCTGAGTTATCAATCCAGTGTTTATACAGATTCTTGCGAAACTGTTGTAGACACTGGATTTTTGTTTTCTTAATTCAAATGTTTGTCTATTTATTTGATATATTCAAACAAAGTACAAATGGAGCTATATATAAACCTATACCATATTTAGGTGATATTCGTTTATTTATAGCAGAAGATACAGAGAAAATTGTATTCCATCGAAGTGAAGAAGTTATAAATTTTTGGAGAGAAAATTGCATTGGTGATGTTACTGTTATTATGATTCCTGGAAATCATCTTACATGTTTTACTGATGTAAACAATATTCAGAAGTTAGTAAATATGATTACAGAGAAATAGTATCCGAAATAATTAGGTGAATCAATACAATAAGGAGAATGATTACTCCGATTTCTTCGGAGCCACTTGTCCGGACTCTGAGATCCACCATTCCGGAGAATGAGAGCCAATGATTCCGGAGTTTCGGAGCCACTCTGATGGCTCCTGTATCCATTTTATACTACAGTGTGTCCCACTATCATTGAGAATACGGCATATTTTAACTGCCCCATACCTTTGTTTTGAATCTTCATGGGTCTGCTTTACCTTTTGACCGAATTCCTCATATTCCTTTTGCCGGTTTGAGGGTACACGAACCAGAGCTTTGTAATAGGTACTCCTCGGGAATTTCAAGGCGCTGCAAAGCTGAGATACAGTATAATGAATCAAGTTTTGCTGGATAAAAGAAACAATCTCAGCTATTGTTCTTTTGCGAATATGGCGGTCGCTTTTTTTAATATTTCATTCTCAACTTTAAGGCGCTGAATCTCTTTCTGAAGTGCCTTATACTCCTTGAGAGTGACCGTTTCCTCCTCCGATACTTTGATTGGTGAGAGCTGCTTTACCCAGTTGCTGAGTGTGCTCCTGTTTACGCCATATTCACGTTCCAGTTGTGGATACGAAGTCCCTCCGGCATTATACAGATCTACAATCTGCTGCTTGAATTCCGGAGTGTAAGATTTTTGGCTCTTCGTCATGTTGAACATCTCCTTTGCTCTTTCATTTAATAGTATAGATTGTTCAACTTTTTCTGTCCGCACTTATATGCTAACACCAGATACAACCTGTACCTACGCATGGACAAACTGATGAAAAACCATCTCATGTTCCTGCATGACAGAAGGGTTCCGACAAGTAATAATGAAGCCGAGAGACAGCTTCGCAACTATAAAAGAAAGCAAAAGCAGGTCGTGTCCTTCCGGAGTAACCAAAGCCACGATTATCTATGTAAAAGCATGAGCATGCTGGTTGTGATGCGACAAAATGAAAGTAACCTCTTTGATAGAGTATCCAGGATTCTGGATTAAGAAGAGCCAGTGGTTTTGACTGATTACAGTTTACACCACCGGCTTTTCTTAATCAAGTTCGCACCTGAACAGTAACATAAACAACACGCATACTTCAAAATTCAAAAAACATCCATGGACTGCGGCCATGAAAATATGCTATACTAACCGTGGTTTGCTTATGCTAACCAGGGAGGAAATACAAATGAGCGAACAGCAATTTACAGACTTTTTTGACCCGGAAATCCAAAAAATTGTCAGCGAAGATGGCTGCTCTATTTACAGAATGAAAAACCTAACTGGCGAGGGTGTAATTACCCGTTATGAAATTCTTCCAGGTATTGAGTTATTCTATAATGATTTTCACATGAGTGATGGACAAAATCAAAACAAACTGCCGCACGCTGATGTACTGGAAATCAATCATTGCCGGGAGGGCCGTTTTGAATGTGAGTTTGCTAATGGAGATTATCAGTATGTTGGTGCCGGTGATCTTGCAATTAACCGTCTGACAAATGAAACCACATCAACTTATTTCCCATTGTCACATTATCATGGTATATCTATTACGATTGATCTGCCCCAAGCAGATCAGACTATGAAACGGATAGAAAGTGTGATTGGTGGGCTGAATATAGATGTCTTTTCGATTGCAGATAAGTTTTGCAAGAATGATACCTGCATTGTATTAAGAACCCAAAGCGAAATTGAACATATTTTTTCGGAACTTTATCGGGTGGAGCCTCGGATGATCGCTTACTATTTAAAAGTGAAAGTGTTGGAATTGCTGATGTTTCTGAATCAGGTTTCGCTTCAGGATTACCAGGAAGAACGAAGATATTTTGCAAGAAATCAAGTACAAACAATAAAGAAAATGCAGGAATATATGACAGCTGATCTTCGCAACCATTATACTTTGCAGGAGTTATCAGAAAAATTTGAAATTCCTCTTACCTCAATGAAGGTTTGCTTCAAGGGCGTTTATGGGTGTTCTATTTATGCTTATATGAAATCCTATCGTATGCAGGCTGCCACGATCTTGCTTCGGGATACTTCTGACAGCATAACAGAAATTGCGGCTAAAATGGGATACGATAATCCAAGTAAATTTTCCGAAGTATTCAAAAAGGAATTTGGAGAACTGCCTTCCGAGTTCCGAAAAAAGTTGTCCAAATAGAGGATGTTTGGTCTTTTTAGAGTGGCGGCAAAATACCAGATACAATATACTATCATCTGTACTAGCAGATGATTTAAGAGCGTCGTGCAGACGCTCTTTTTTTTGAATAGAGGTTAGATTGTTCTAACCCGCGAAGGAGTCGGTATTATGAAACGGGATATGAGAAAATATATCCTACGGAAACTGGTTGAGCTGATATTTACTTTATTGTTTGTAACTCTACTGTCTTTCTTGCTGATGAGACTGTCATCCGTTGATCCAGCCACAGCTTATGCAAAGAGGATGATCGGAAACCCCACAGCGGAACAGATTGAAAAGATTCGGATTCAGTTGGGGTTTGATAAACCATTGCTTGTCCAGTATGGCCGTTGGGTATGGGACTTACTGCATTTTGATTTAGGCGTTTCTTTGGCAAATGGACATGATGTTTGGACGGATATTGCCACAGCCTTTCCGAAAACGCTTGGAATTGTAGCTCTGGCATCTATCTTTCAGGTTGTTTTCATTGTAATCGTTAGTTGTATTGCCTTTTTACTTCCCTGGAAACTTCCGAAAAAGGCAGTCAGGCTTTTGTGCATTTTGGGTGTGTCCATACCCTCTTTCTATTTGGCAACCGTTTATCTGGATTATTTTGCTGTTCAAAAGTCCTTAATTTCTGTGGCAGGAAATACAACCCTACTCAGCTACATATCTCCGGCAATATGCATTGGCGTATTCGGGGCTTCTTTCTATACGCCGCTTCTGATGGATGCTCTGGAGCATGAAAGCAACGAGGATTACGCATTTTATGCCCGTTGCTGTGGGCTTTCGGAAAAAAGGCTTTTGCTGTGCCATTTTTTTCCGCGGGCAGCGATGGGTTTAGTTCCAAACTTTTTACAAAGCATTGGTTTGGCACTGGCTAACGCAACGGTGATTGAATCCATTTTTTCAATTCCGGGATTTGGTTATCTGATTGTAAACCATGTGCTTGATCGCGATACTCCCATGATACACGCCGAGGTGTTTTTTCTGGCGCTGGCGATTGCTCTTTGCAACATTGCCGCTGACTTGGTGCAGTGGGCAATCGGGCGTAAAAAGGGGGTGGCGTAAATGAAAACGAAGCGTTTTCGGAAATGGTGTGCGATTTTCATTCCAACCCTTGTGATTATTTTCTTTTTTGCCGGATTTTTATTTGCACCCAACGATCCAATGAAATCAAACTTGTTGGAGAGATATGCTGATCCCAGCGCAGAATATCCGTTTGGTACGGATGCTTTAGGGCGCTGCATTCTGTCACGGATTCTTTATGGTGGCTGGACAACGCTGGGGATTGTATTAGGAGGCTCTCTTATTGTTTTTCTGCTTGGCACTGTTATCGGAATGGTGACAAGCCGGGCCGTTATGAAAGAAAATGCACTTATTGATGGCCTGATTAACGCTGTTACAGCCATCCCCCCGATTGCGTATTTAATTGTGTTTATTGGAGCCTGGGGCAGCGGAGCGAAAACTACTCTTGTCGCGCTCACTGTGTCTTACATTTTGAGATACATAAAACTGGTTCGTACCCGTACCGACATGGAAATGGGAAAAGCCTATGTCATGTGTGCAATCGCTTCCGGCGCTTCAAGGCTCAGAATCATGCTGATTCATATTTTCCCGAATTTGATTGCCGAAATGATTCGCTTTCTGTGCCTTTCCTGTGCGGATATGATTCTGGCTATTACCGGATTTTCCTTTATTGGATTAGGGCTTGGTGATAATGTAGTAGATTGGGGAAGTATGATTTTAGACGCAAGGGGTGCTTTGGTTCTTCACCCGACCATGATTCTCTATCCAATAGGGGCGGTAATTTTATCGACACTCTGCTTTAACGTCATTGGCAGGCAGTTGACAACGAAGGAGGCAGAGTGATGTTAAAAATTGAACAGTTAGGTGTCAAGGAACGGTCAGGCCGCTACCTTCTGAAAGACATATCTATGGAAATTCCTGCAGGCCATGTGATTGGACTTACAGGTAAAAGCGGCTCTGGAAAAACAACTTTGCTGCGGAGCATTTTGGGGATGCTTCACACAAGCTGTCATATTGATGCCGGGAAAATTTTGTTGGACGATATAGATTTATCACATCTTTCCCGCAAGTCACATCGTGAGCTTTGTGGGAAGAAGCTTGGATTTATCCCCCAGAACCCTATGACGGCTTTTGACAGCCGATTAAAAATCGGTTATCAGATGCGGGAAACCTTTGTCAATTGTTTGTGCTTGAATACAAGTGAAGCAACTGACCTGGCGAAAGAGAAACTGGTTTCTGTAAATCTAAAAGACACGGATCGGATTTTGGGTGCGTATCCGTCTGAACTATCAGGCGGAATGCTACAACGAGTAGCTGCGGCAATCTTATTGGGAATGTCGCCGGATTATGTTTTAGCCGATGAACCAACCGCTGCATTGGATGAAGAAAACAGGGATTTATTGCTTCTCATCATGCAGGAGCAAATGAAGGACAAAGGCATATTATTTGTATCCCATGATGTGGCCGCACTTAAAAACTTATGTCAGAACGTTTATGTTCTGGGAGCCGGAAAAATTATTGAGCATGGAACGATGGATAAACTCTTGTCAAGTCAGCAGACAGACTGGATGAAACAATTTTCCGCGTTGAGCCATAGGGAAAGTCGGGGGGAATGGAAATGGGAGAAATTGTAATCCAGAATGTAAATCAGGTATATCATAATGTGAACCAGGGAGATTTTAATGCGCTTTCGGACATCAACCTCCACCTTTGTAAAGGTGAAAGTCTTGCTATTGAGGGAGAAAGCGGATCGGGAAAAAGCACGCTGGCAAGACTTCTGATCGGCATTGAGAAACCAACTTCTGGCAAAATATTACTGGATGGTGAAGATATAACCTGTTGGAATTATCGAACATGGAAACAGCACCGTAAAAAAATACAGGCTGTTTTTCAGGATTCTTCCGGCACTTTAAATCCTGCCAGGTCTGCATACGCAAATGTAGAAGAAGCACTGGTGAACTTAACTGATAAGAAAAGAGCCGAAAGAAAAAAACATATTTTAGATTTGATGGATGCCGTACACATGGATTATGGGCTTTTGGAAACGCCTGTCCGTCAGCTTTCGGGCGGCGAACAGAGGCGGCTCTCTTTGCTTCGGGCGATTGCCGTGGAACCAGATTACTTAATCATGGATGAAGTGACCAGCGGGCTTGACCTGATTTCGGCGGATGCCGTACTTACTTTAGTAGAGAACTTTGTGAAGCTATCCGGCAGCTCCTGCATTTTCATTACACATAGCAGAAAGGACGCAATGCGTATTGCAAATCGGATTATCATCATGCGGGAGGGACGGATCGCCGAGCAAGGCTATCTAATAGATCAATTATCAAACCAGAAAGGACAAGGATAACATGAAACAGATTTACAAGAAACTTCTCGCCGCTGCATTGGGCGTGAGTATGCTTCTGTCTATGGTCGGCTGTGGTCAGAATGATACCTCCGATCAGACGCAGACTGGCGGTGAAAACGAAGCGAAGGTACTGACGATCGTCACGGCTAAGGAATTGGACAGCCTTACGACACTGACCATGAACAAGGAAAACAATATTGCCTGTGGCCTGGTCTATGAGACTTTAGTCGCCTATGAGGACGGGGAAATTGTTCCCGAACTGGCCGAGGAATGGGGATGGGATGAGACAAATACTGTCCTTACCTTTAAGCTCCGTCAGGATGTTGCTTTTACAGATGGAGCCGCTTTTAATGCGGAAAGCGTAAAGGAAATTCTGGACTTTGACCGTTCCAACCCTAATTTTAGCGGTATCAAGGGCATTTACAACATTGAAAGCGTAGAGGTTGTTGACGAATACACGGTGGCCGTTCATTATGCTGCCCCTTGCTTCTCTTATATCAATGACTTCTGCTTCCAGAATGTTGCTGGTATGATGTCCCCGAATGTGTTTGAAGCTGAAAACTTCCAGACATTCACAGATGTTGTCGGCACTGGTCCATACATCCGCGAAGAAATGATTTCCGGTGACTGCACCCGTTTTGTCAGAAATGAAAACTATTGGGGCGAAGCTCCTTACTATGATGAAGTTGTCATAAAGTATATCCCGGAGGCATCTTCCAGACTTCAGGCATTACAGACTGGTGAGGTTGACCTGATTTACGGTGCTGACCTTCTCAGCTATGATGACTATAATCAGGCTCTTTCTCTGGATGGGATCGAGGGCGCAATCAATGATGGAAATACCCTGACCCGGAACCTGGTTCTGAATGCGTCCAGCGAAATTTTGAGCGATCTTAAGGTTCGCCAGGCGATTGCATACGCTGTCAATAAGGAAGAAATCACCAAGGGCCTGACCTATGGATACGAAACTCCGGCCACCAGCCTGTTTGCACCCGGAGCGCCCTACACAGACATTACTTATAACAGCACATGGAGCTATGATCTGGATAAAGCAAATGCACTTCTGGATGAAGCTGGATGGGTGATGAATGAAAGCACTGGTATCCGTGAAAAAGATGGACAGCAGCTTTCCCTGAATTACACCTATTGGACTGATCTTTCTCTTGCACAGGACATGGCTCTTGCAATTAAGACCCAGCTTGCAGAGGTTGGTATTGACGTAACCACTACCGGCCAGGATCAGATGACCTGGTGGACCGAAGGCGTTGCAGGAAATTATGACATTACAACATGGAATACAGAAGGGTCTTATACTGAACCGCACAAGTTCCTGCAGGAATCCCTCGGTGCTGATCCTCATGCTATTTCCTTGCAGGCACTTGAGGATTTCCAGAGCTATTCGGATGCGGTAAATGCGTTCTCCACCTCTGCTGATCCCGAAATGGTTCAGAGTGCGATTGCTACTGCACTGAATGTTTCCAACGACAATGTGATTGACCTTCCGATCTCCTATTCTAAGGATCTGGTTGTATATAATTCCTCCAAAATCGCCGGATATACTTTCTCCAGCGTGCCACAGTTCTTTGAGATCGATAACGTACAGCCTGCGGAATAAATATAATCCAATGTCTAAATGGAGGGTTTAACGCCCTATCAGAGTGGCAGAAAATAGCCGAATAGATATAATAGAGGTTGGTTAGAAGTGTTTAACCAACCTCTATTTTTATGAAAAGGAGCGTATGTGAAATGGACAAGAAAGATAATCCCATGTCCAGACTGATGGAACTTGCCGCTCCATATAAGGGTGAATATGTTCTTTCAGTGATTTTGGCAATCCTGGGTGTTGCCGCCGGATTGCTGCCGTTTTTTGCAGTTTCAAAAATTGTGATTCTCTTGATGGATGGAGAGACATCTGTGTCCGTCTATATGGAGTGGTGTCTGATTGCGGGAATTGGTTTCCTTGGGAAAGTATGCTTTGCAAATTTCTCTACTTTAGTTTCCCATACGGCCACTTTCGCAACTCTGGCGGAGATCCGCCTGAAACTAGCAGATAAACTTACCAGGGTTCCGATGGGCTATATGATTAACACCCCATCGGGAGAATTAAAAAATGTCTTGGTAGATCGTGTGGAGGGAATGGAAACGACCCTTGCGCATTTAGTACCGGAGCTGACAGCGAATCTCTGTATTCCGATTTGTATTCTGATTTACCTACTGTTTTTGGATTGGAGAATGGCGCTGGCTGCATTGATTACCCTGCCGATTGGTATGCTGTGCTATAAGGGAATGGCAAATGGATATGAAGAAAAATTCCAGGGTCTTATTATGCGCGTGCGTAAAATGACCAGCACTGTGGTTGAGTATATCGGCGGAATAGAAGTCATTAAGGCGTTTAATCAGTCTGCTAATTCTTACCAGAAATATTCAGATGCCGTTGAAGATAATGCGGCCTATGCTGTGAACTGGATGAAAAGCGTGCAGCTTTACAAATCCATGCTTGTTACAATCTGGCCCAGTGTGTTAGTGTGTGTTCTTCCTATTGGCTGTGTCCTGTACCGGAACGGGAGCCTGAGCGTTCCGGCATTTGTTACCTGTATCGTGCTGTCATTGGGTATTATCACACCAATTTTAAATGCCATGAACTTTACGGACAGCATTTCTCAAATGAAATCAGTAGTCGGGGAATTGTGCGCCGTATTGGATGAAAAAGAACTGGATCGCCCGGAAACGCCGGTGTCTATTCATTCTTCCAATATTGTGTTAGAAAACGTCAGCTTTTCGTATGAAAGCGAAAAGCCGTTGCTAAAAAATATCAACCTTTCTATTCCAGAAAACAGCATTACCGCTTTTGTCGGTCCCAGTGGCGGCGGCAAGTCTACCATTACGAAGCTGATTGCGGGATTTTGGGATGTAACAAACGGAACTGTCAAGTTAGACGGAACAGATATTCGCAAAATTCCGTTGTCACAGCTTATGGATAACATCGCTTATATTTCACAGGACAACTATCTTTTTGACGAAACTGTTTTAGAAAATATCCGTATGGGAAAACCATCCGCAACGGATGAAGAAGTATATCAGGCTGCCAGAGATTGTGGCTGCTATGATTTCATTCTGAATCTGGAAAATGGATTCCATACAGTTGTCGGAGGTGCAGGAGGTCACTTGTCGGGCGGTGAGCGCCAGAGAATTGCGATTGCCCGCGCTGTACTGAAAAATGCGCCGATTGTTATTCTTGACGAGGCAACCGCTTACATTGACGCTGAGAATGAAGCCTTAATTCAAGAGGCAATGGCAAAAGTGATTGCCGGGAAAACCGTTCTGATGATTGCGCACCGTCTTTCTACGATTACCGATGCAGATAAAATTGTTGTCATAAAAGATGGGCAGATTATTGACGAAGGAACACATGAAAACTTATTGACTTCCTGTACGCTCTATCAGGAAATGTGGAAAGCGCACATGGACACAAAAGATGTGGCGTAGGAGGTGCGAAGATGATAAAGACATTAAGCAAGATTTATCAGTTTTCAGGGAAAATGCAGGGGACAATGAAAAAAGCTATCCTTTTTTCTGTCCTGCACTCCCTTTTTGATATGATGTCCTTTGGAGCATTAGCCATGGTTTTTTCGGGTTTAACAGACGGTTTTACTACGTCTATGATCTGGATGATATTTGGAATCACCCTGGCAAGTATGCTGCTTAAAATTTATTGCAGCTACATTTCAGATTTCGGCAAGGTGCAAATTGGATATTTTATGTGCGCGGAGAAACGGATTCATATTGGAGATCGCATGAAATATATGCCGATGGGGTATTTCAACGATCACAATTTGGGGAATTTGACTTCTGTCGTCACTACGACTATGGGCGATATTGAAAATAATGCGTCCATGGTGCTAACCAACATATTAGGCGGCTATATCCATGCAGCGATTATTACTATTGTTATGCTCTGTATCGACTGGCGGATCGGACTGACGATTTTGTGCGGGATTCTGCTTTTTACATGGTGCATCGGCCGGTTACAGAAAAAATCGGAAACGGTTTCGCCACAAAGACAGCAGGCCCAGGAGGCCCTCGTTTCTAATGTGCTGGAATACGTTCAAGGGATGCTGATTGTAAAATCCTTTAATCTCGGTCAAAATTCCAATAGCAAAATGAGACAGGCAATTCTGGACAGCAAGGATAAAAATCTGAAATTAGAGCGTACATTCGTCCCTTACAATATGCTGCAACAAATCATTCTCTACGGAACAAGTATTCTTGTTATAGTGGAGGGGTTGTACTTTTACCTGAATGGAACGATGGCGCTTTCCATTTGCCTGCTTATGACAGTAGCATCATTTATGCTCTTTAGTCAGCTTCAGTCAGCCGGAAATACTTCCGCACTCCTGCGGTTACTGGATGTTTCGATTGACAAAGTAAACGAAATTGACAAAACTCCCGTCATGGACGAACATGGTAAACTCGTAAAGCCTGAAAATTACAATATTGTTTTTGATGATGTTTCTTTTTCTTATGGCGAACACCAGGTTCTGGATCATGTGAGCCTGACTATACCCGAAAGAACCGTAACGGCTATCGTCGGTCCGTCCGGTGCCGGAAAAAGTACGCTTTGTAACCTGATCGCCCGGTTTTGGGATGTTGACGGAGGAAAAATTACAATCGGCGGTGTAGATGTGCGGGATTACACACTGGACAGTCTGCCTACCAATATTAGCGAAGTATTCCAAAAGGTATATCTTTTCGCTGATACCATAGAAAATAATATCAAATTCGGCAATCCAGCGGCTTCCCATGAAGAAGTTGTAAAAGCAGCTCAAAAGGCTTGCTGCCATGAGTTTATTATGAGCCTGCCAGATGGTTATGGCACCGTAATTGGGGAGGGAGGCGCTACATTGTCCGGCGGTGAAAAACAACGGATTTCGATTGCCAGAGCAATCCTGAAAGACGCTCCTATCATCATTTTAGACGAAGCTACATCAAGTGTTGATCCAGAGAATGAAAATCTTCTGATGGGCGCTATTTCAGAGCTGACGAAGAATAAAACGGTTATTATGATAGCTCATCGGCTAAAAACAGTCAGAAACGCAGATCAAATTTTCGTGTTGTCTGGTGGTCACATTGTTCAGACAGGCAAACATGAGGATTTGATAAGGCAGCCTGGTATTTATGCAGATTTCATTGGTATTCGCAAGAAAGCGATTGGATGGAAATTGAGATAAGAGCTCCTACTTCCAGAGTAGTACGGACAGTTCGCTTCTCTATATAGACCATTGCAGGGAGGGACAGATCGAAAATGTTATACATTTGGTTATGTGCCACATTATACATTAAGAAAAAATGAGATTGGAACTTTGGGAAGAGTCAGAAGAAGATGAATGAGGGCACAAAGTGCCCTCATTCATCTCTCGAGATAGGTACTGATTCTCGTTTTGTCTGAAGTGAATCGGATTTTACATTTGGAGTATACATCAAAGCAATGAAATTCTGCTGGATGATATCTAGTGTCTTCTGTTCTTTGATTCAATCATCTTTCTGCGGATTAGCTTTCGTTCTTCTTCGGTGACATAAAAATGAATTTCTTTGTTTCTTTTTCTTTCAGCCATTAGCAGTTTCTCCTTTCTGAGAGGGCAGTAGTATCGTTGCTTTCAGCGTTTTTCAATTTAGGGCAGGGTACCCTAAATTGGGATTTTCCGGAAGTGTATCCTCACTTCCTGTCCTTGCTGTTTTATCCCTCTATTAGTTAAAGTCAGGAGAACCGGGAAAATGCAAAAGAATTTGGCAGATAGTACGGGAGTTAAAAATATGGTATGATTATGGGGAGGATATCAGAATAATCAGGAGTTGAATAAACTGTGAAGAAAGAAGAAATTTTTGAATATGTGAAGAAACAGTATGGTACGATGCCGGATTATTTATGGAGTAAACTACCAGACAGTGCAGTACTTTGGCATAAAAATGGAAAATGGTATGCAGTGATCATGACGGTTGAAAAATCGAATCTGGGATTAGAAGGAAAAGATCCGGTTGATATCATGGACGTAAAGTGTGATCCGGACATGACGAATATGATTATTCAGACTTATGGATTTTTACCTGGATATCATATGAACAAGCAGCACTGGATCACGATTTTACTGGATGGTTCGGTCAGTGGAGCAAAGATACTGGACTTTTTGGATATGAGTTATGACCTGATTGATGGTAATTTTAAAAACTAAAAAGAATATGAGGTGAGTACAATAGCAAAATCAGTAAAAAACGAACATTATGTACCAAGAAGATATTTAGGCCATTTTGCGAATGAAAAGAGATTTTTTGTGTTTGATAAGGAAAAAGAGCAAATCAGACCGGGATCAATAGAAGACTATGCCAGTGAGAGATACTTTTATGATATTGATTTCGAGGCACTCAAGGCAGATAAGATGTAACAAGATCCAGACTTTGTGTTTGATCCAGAAATTGAAAAAATAATGAAAGAAGTGGATGAACAGCATATTGAAAAATGGTTTGGAGAAAATGTTGAGACATGGTTATTTGATCCAAAGGCAAAGCAACCGCAAACATGATTGCACTTCAGGGAGCTATCTTTAATCTGAAGTTTGAAATCTCATACAAGCTTCAGAATATTGATTACCAGATTGATAGATTGATTGCTTATCGTAAGGCGCTAGTGAAGCAGATGAGTGAGAAGGTACAGGAATTACCGAGGGATAATTTTGCAGTCCGACAGCATTTGAAATATGTGGATTTATATGCGACAGAGGCAAATTATCAGGTGATCACCTACGAGGATACCTTGATAGTGCGAGAAGAGGTTGCTCCACTTATCTTGCCTGATGGTGATGAAGCAAGTGCGGTTCGATTTGATGCACTCATGTATGGAATTGAATTGGCATATCTGATTGGAAAGAAATATACAAGGGCTCGTTCAGATCTGCATAAGAAAGTTGCAGGAATAGCGAGTGTTGCAAACATACCAGAGATCCAGACCCAATCAGAATTGATTAATAAGATATTGAATACAGATTATGTGGATAATGCAGGAATTAACGAGTTTGAAGAAATCAGAGAAAAGCTTCGTGATCTGATGAAATATATCCCACGAGGCAAAATCAAATATGAGACTAATTTTTCAGACGAACTGCTTTCTGCCACCTGGAAGGAATCTGAACTGGAAAATGATGAGCTGAAGAATTACAAGGCAAAGGCAGAGTACTATATCAGACAACACCAAGATAATGTTGCTATTGCAAAGCTTAAGACGAATCAGCCATTGACTGAGACAGATGTTGAAACATTGGAAGCTATTTTGTGGAAAGAAGTAGGAACCAAACAGGATTATGAACATGAGATTGGTACAAAACCATTGGGAGAATTTGTTCGCGAAATCGTAGGACTTGATATGAATGCGGCAAAGGAAGCATTCTCAGAATACTTGACTAGCACAAGCCTGGATAGCAGACAGATTTACTTTGTGAACCAAATCGTAGAATACATAGTTCATAATGAAATGATGAAAGATCTCTCTGTCTTGCAGGAGTCACCGTTTACAGATCAGGGAAGTGTGGTAGAGATATTTACTGATTTGACGGTGTGGATGGGAATCAGGAAGGTTATAGAGTCGATAAATGCCAATGCGGCAGCGTAAAAAATAATTAACAAAGGATTTCTAATTATTATGTCAAATGATACAGGATTTGATGCTGTTGTTTCATTTTGGCCTAAACGTGGAATGAATGAATGTAAGTAGAGTACCGCGCTCTAATACATCAAACTCAAACCTATAGAAAGTGCCTGTATCTGTTGAAGAGAATGTTGTCAACTCTTCATCAGTAAAAGCGACAGAAAAGATAAGTAGTGTAGATAAAAATGAGCTCTATACCATTATAAACTGTGTTGGAAAAAATGAACCATCATACTAGCAAATAACATAGTAGGCGATAAGAAGTCTATGAGTGCTAAAATCACAAAGCAATATCCAAAGAATGGAACGCAACTTAACAAGATATTCAAGCCATTTTATAAGACACTTGCAAAAATAAAGAAATAACAAGAAAGAGGCCAGAACGATAAAGGATGGCACGATATCGCCTAAGTCGAAGGCAAGTTCTTCTAACTCTGGCAATATAAAGATAAAAATATGAAAAAAGTATTTGACAAAGAGTATTGTGTATGATAGTATAATACACGGTTCGTTGGTCAAGCGGTTAAGACGCCGCCCTCTCACGGCGGAAACACGGGTTCGATTCCCGTACGGACTGCTGAAGTTCTTACCTGATTGGGTAAGAACTTTTTGTTTTATGAAAGAAATACACAAAATCCCTTGAAATCAGGGAAAAAGAGTGATATGATAACAAAAGTAACATAGAAACTAAGGTTGAGAGAGGGCAGATGTCCTCTCTCAAATTTTTGTGAAAATGTGTTTTATGTCAAAGAAAAGAGGTGGTAATATGTCAAAGGCAAGTACTTATGAGGCAAAGACAGAACAACTGATTCTTCCGATTCTGGAGCGTATGCAGTTTGAACTGGTAGATGTAGAATATGTCAAGGAAGGCAGCACGTATTATCTGCGGGCGTATATTGACAAAGAAGGGGGCATTACAATCAACGATTGTGAGGCGGTGGCACGTGAGATGAATGAACTGCTCGACCGTGAAGATTTTATTCCGGATTCCTATACATTTGAGGTAAGTTCTCCGGGACTTGGCAGACCTTTAAAGAAAGAAAAAGATTATGTCCGAAATATGGGCAAAGAAATTGAGATCCGTACCTACCGTGCAATCGACCGCTGCAAGGAATTCACAGGAATTTTAAAAGCGTATGATGACACATCTGTGACGATTGCAGATGAGAACGACAAAGAGACCACCTTTTTAAAGACAGATATTGCACTGATCCGACAAGCAATTGATTTTTAGGACAATGACTTATAGAGCAGTTTATAGAAAAGCCCGTTTTGCGGAGGTAAACTGCGCAGGAGATATCGCTTATGCGATACCTCATATGTGGAAAACACGATAAATATATATGGAGGATAAAAATCATGAATAATGAGTTATTGGATGCGTTAACGATACTGGAGAAGGAGAAAAACATCAGTAAAGAAACGCTGCTGGAGGCAATTGAAAATTCCCTTTTAACTGCCTGCAAAAATCACTTTGGAAAGGCTGACAACGTAAAAGTTGTGATTGATCCGGATACCTGCGAATATCATTGTTATCAGGAAAAAACAGTGGTAGAGACCGTGGAAGATCCGATTGAGCAGATCTCTTTGCAGAATGCCCAGATGATCAATGGAAAATATACATTGGGCGATATCGTTCAGGTAGAAGTAAAGTCCAAGGAATTTGGCCGTATTGCAACACAGAATGCCAAGAACGTGATCTTACAGAAGATTCGTGAAGAAGAACGAAAAGTGATTTACGATGAGTATTTCAGCATGGAAAAAGAAGTCGTAACAGGTGTTGTTCAGCGTTATGTCGGACGCAATGTCAGCATTAATCTGGGAAAAGCAGATGCACTTCTGACCGAAAGCGAGCAGATCAAGGGCGAAACATTCCAGCCGACCGAACGTATCAAAGTGTATATCCTGGAAGTAAAGGCTACTTCCAAGGGACCGAAGATTCTTGTATCAAGAACCCATCCGGAACTGGTCAAGAGACTGTTTGAGTCCGAAGTTTCCGAAGTACGTGATGGCATTGTTGAGATCAAGGCAATTTCACGTGAGGCAGGAAGCCGTACCAAGATTGCTGTATGGTCCAATGATCCGGATGTTGATCCGGTTGGTGCCTGTGTCGGATTAAACGGTGCACGTGTTAACGCGATCGTCAATGAGCTGCGCGGAGAGAAAATCGATATTATTACCTGGGATGAGAATCCTGCCATCCTGATCCAGAATGCATTAAGTCCTGCAAAGGTGATTTCCGTTATTGCAGACGCGGATGAAAAAGCAGCAAAGGTTGTTGTTCCGGACTACCAGTTATCCCTTGCAATCGGCAAAGAAGGACAGAATGCCCGTCTGGCTGCCCGTCTGACCGGATTCAAGATCGATATCAAGAGTGAGACACAGGCAAGAGAGTCCGGGGATTTCCTTGATTATGAGAACGATTATGAAGACGATGAATATGACGATAATTATGAGTATGATGAGGAAGGCTATTACAAAGATCCGGATGCAGCAGAGGAGACTTCTTCCGATGAAGAGCCGGCAGAAGAAGCACCTGTAGAAGAAACACCGGTAGAAGAAACTTCCTCTGAGGAGTAATTATGGCAAATAAAAAAATTCCATTGCGCAAGTGTGTTGGATGTAATGCAATGAAGGAAAAGAAGGAAATGATCCGGGTGATCAAAACACCGGAAAATGAAATTGTACTGGATGCCACCGGTCGCAAAAACGGCCGTGGGGCATACATCTGTGCAGATCCTGAGTGTCTTCGCCTGGCAAGAAAATCCAAAGGACTTGAGCGCTCCCTTAAGACTGCAATTCCGCAGGATGTGTATGAAAGTCTGGAAAAGGAGATGAGTACACTTGCATAATGATCCCGTATTATCCATGATTGGAATAGCAGCAAAGTCTGGAAATGTTGTAAGCGGTGAGTTTTCTACAGAAAAAGCAGTAAAAACAGGTCATGCATATCTCGTGATTGTCTCTGCGGAGGCATCCGGGAACACAAAAAAGAGTTTTTGTAATATGACGGATTTTTACCATGTGCCATGCTACTGTTACGGAAGCAAGGAAGCACTTGGACGCTGTATCGGAAAAGAATTCCGTGCATCACTTGCCGTGACAGATGAGAATCTGGCGAGGGCCGTAGAAAAGAAGCTCAAAGAGCGCACCGTATAAAAATATAAAACTGAATAACGGAGGTAAATTCATTTATGGCAAAAATGAGAGTTCATGAACTCGCGAAAGAGTTAAATATAAAATCACAGGATATTTTGGATAAATTAAAAAATACAAAGTTTGACGGAAAAAGTGCATCCAGCAATATGGAGGATGAAGCACAGGCACTGATCCGCGGAGCTTTTGCAAAAGAGACAAAATCGGCAGCAGATGCAAAAAAACCGGAAGCTGCAAAGACTGGTGCAGGAAAACCAGCGGATGGAAAGGAACGTCCAAAGAAGAAATCCAGCATCACAGCCGTATTTAATGCACAGTACAGCAAACAGTCCAGAAAGCCGGCAAACGGAAATAACAACAACCGTGGAAACGGAAATGGAAACGGTAATAACAGAAGACGGGAGGACAATAAGCGTCCGGCACAGCACAGCATCATTCGTCCGCGTCCGGTCGGGGAGCGTGCAATGCGTCCGATCAGTGAGCGTACGCCTTCGCCGACAGCGGATCTTGAAGTAAGTAAGCCGGCAAACAATAAACCGGCAGAAAACACAAATACCCGCAACAGCCAGGAAAACCGCGGAAACAACAATCATTCCGGTGGCGAGAGAAACAACAGACCGCAGAATGACAGAAACAATGACAGAGGCGGGGAGAGAAATAATAACCGTCATCAGGGAGATAGAAATAATAACAATCGTCCGAACGGAGACAGAAACAACAGCCGTCCACAGAACGACAGAAACAATAACGGCAGAAAGAACCGTTTCAGTAAAGAGCCGGCAGCAGTTGCAGCACCGGAAGAAATCCGCGGAAAGGACTCCCGTGGAAATAATGACCGCCGCAATAACAACAATAATCATCGGAAAGATCATGATAAACTCGGCGGAAAGAAACAGGAAAATTATGTAAACCTTGAGAAGCACGGCGGCAGAAAGAAACCACAGCAGCAGCCGAAGCCGAAGGAAGATGAAAATGTAATCAAGACGATCACACTTCCGGAAAAGATGACAATCCGTGATCTGGCAGACAAGATGAAACTGCAGCCATCTGCCATTGTAAAGAAACTCTTTATGAAGGGTGAAATGGTAACGGTAAATCAGGAAGTAGATTTTGAGACAGCGGAAGAAATCGCACTGGAGTTTAACTTTATCTGCGAGCCGGAGGAGAAGATTGATGTCATCGCGGAACTCTTAAAAGAGGATGAAGAAGATCCGAAGAATCTGGTTCCACGTCCACCGGTTGTCTGTGTTATGGGGCATGTCGATCATGGTAAAACATCCCTGCTGGATGCGATCCGTTCCACACGTGTGACAGACCGCGAGGCCGGTGGTATTACCCAGCATATCGGTGCATCTGTGGTGTCCATCAATGGACAGAAGATCACGTTCCTGGATACTCCTGGTCATGAGGCATTTACCGCAATGCGTATGCGTGGTGCAAATTCTACCGATATTGCAATCCTGGTTGTCGCTGCAGATGATGGTGTTATGCCACAGACCATCGAGGCAATCAACCATGCAAAGGCTGCCGGTGTAGAAATCATCGTTGCTGTCAACAAGATTGATAAGCCGAGTGCAAATATTGAAAAAGTAAAGCAGGAGCTTTCCGAATACGAACTGATTCCGGAAGACTGGGGTGGAAGTACGATTTTCTGTCCGGTTTCTGCACATACTAAGGAAGGTATCGACAATCTTCTGGAAATGATCCTTCTGACTGCAGAAGTGATGGAACTGAAAGCAAATCCAAACCGTAATGCAAGAGGTCTGGTCATTGAGGCACAGCTGGATAAGGGACGTGGTGCGGTAGCAACGGTTCTGGTTCAGAAAGGAACACTTCATGTCGGAGATTCCATTGCCTGTGGAAGCAGCTACGGTAAAGTCCGTGCCATGATCGACGACAAGGGACAGCGCGTGAAGAAGGCAACTCCTTCCACACCGGTAGAGATCCTCGGATTAAACAGTGTACCGGCAGCCGGAGAGACATTTGTTGTCTGCGATTCCGATAAGGAAGCAAAATCATTTGCAGATACTTATATTTCAGAGGAAAAGAACCGCCTGATCGAAGATACCAAGGCAAAGATGTCACTGGATGATCTGTTCTCCCAGATCCAGTCCGGAAATATGAAGGAACTTGATATTATTGTCAAAGCGGATGTACAGGGTTCTGTTGAGGCAGTGAAACAGTCACTTGTGAAACTGTCCAATGAAGAAGTGGTTGTAAAAGTGATCCATGGTGGTGTCGGCGCAATCAACGAATCTGATGTTATTCTTGCTTCCGCATCCAATGCGATCATCATCGGATTTAATGTCCGTCCGGACCCGATTGCAAAAGTTACCGCAGATAATGAGGGTGTAGATATCCGTCTGTACAAGGTTATTTACAATGCGATCGAGGATGTAGAGGCTGCCATGAAGGGTATGCTGGCGCCCAAGTTCGAGGAAGTGGTCATCGGCCACGCCGAGGTCCGCATGACCTACAAGGTCAGCGCCATCGGCACCATCGCCGGCTGTATGGTCAAGGACGGCAAGGTCACGAGAGATTCCCAGGTCCGTGTCCTGCGGGACAATATCGTCATCCACGAGGGCGAGGTGGGCTCCCTGCAGCGGTTTAAGGATGCCGCCAAGGAGGTCACCGCCGGCTACGAGTGCGGTATGTCCATCGTCAAGTTCAACGACATCCGCGAAGGCGACGTGTTCGAGTGCTTCGTGATGCAGGAGATCAAGAGATAAAGGAAGAAAGCCCTCTCCTGCTTGGAGAGGGTGTCAGGGCGAAGCCCTGACGGGTGTGGAGGGGACCCCTGAAAGTTCAGGCCGGGGTCTGATGAATGGTAAAAATCCAATGTCCGCGTAGGGGCCGATGCCTACATCGGCCCGAGAGGTTCGAGAACAGAGCGGTTCGTCTATACGAAACGGTTCCGCCCGTAAGGTCCCGGGGCGATGTGGGCATCGCCCCCTACGCGGTGGGAGAGATTTCACCATTCGGCAGGGCTTCCCTTTTGCTTTTACGGGTCCCCTCCACACCTGGCCCTGCGGGGCCACCCTCTCCAGGCAGGAGAGGGCAAGGAAAGGAGAAACATGGCATCCAATCGAATCAACCGAATCAACGAAGAGATCATGAAGGAGCTTTCTTCCCTTCTGCGGACCGTGAAGGATCCCAGAGTGCAGGACACCATGATCTCCATTACCCGGGTGGAAACCACTCCGGATCTGCGCTATACCAAGGTGTATGTCAGCTTCCTGCAAAGTGACCGGGCCAAGCAGGCCATGGTGGGCCTCAAGTCCGCGGGAGGGTACCTCCGCCGGGAGCTGGGCCATGCCCTGCAGCTGCGCTACGCCCCGGAAATTGTCTGGTCCGAGGACGACAGCATTGAGTACGGCGCGAAAATGCTCCAGCTCATCAACTCTCTGGAGGGAAAGAACCATGAAGAAGCTGACGAGGGCTGAGACAGCGTCTTACCTCCTGTCCCAGGACAATTACGTGATCCTCACCCACGTCCGGCCGGACGGGGATACCGTAGGCTCCGCCGCCGCCCTGTGCCTGGGGCTGCGGCAGCTGGGCAAAACCGCCCATGTGCTGAAAAACCCCGGAGTCACCCCCCGGTACGCCTGGCTCCATGAGGGCCTGACGACCCAGGAGGTATCTGCCCAGGATACGGTGGTCTCCACCGATGTGGCCTCCCCCGGCATGCTGCCGGAGGAATTCCGGTACCTTCTGCCAAGGGTGGCCCTGCGCATCGATCACCACGGCTCCGCTACCAGCTTCAGCGACCTGGAGCTGGTGGACCCGGACAGCGCCAGCTGCGCCGAGCTCATCTGGGATGTGCTGGAGATCCTGGGGGTCAGACCCCAGGGGAATCTCCTGGACGGGGTCTATGTGGGCCTCTCCACGGATACGGGCTGCTTCCGCTTCGCCAATACCACCGCCCACACCTTTCATGTGGCGGAGGTCTGCGCCAGAGGCGGAGCCAGGGTATACGAGCTGAACCAGGCCCTTTTTGAGACCAATACCCTGGGCAAGCTGAAAATGCAGGCCTGGATCGTAGAGAATCTGCGCCTGCTCTCCGGAGGTACCATGGCCATCTGCGCCATTCCCAAGACGGTGGAGGAAACCCTGGGGGTCAGCTCCGACGATATGGATAATATTTCCAACTTCCCCCGGACCGTGGCGGGAGTGAATATCGCGGCTACCATCCGGGAGGCGGAGAATGGCAAGGTCAAGCTCTCCGTCCGGGCGGTGCCCGGCTACGATGCCACCGTGATTGCCGAGCGCTTCGGCGGCGGCGGCCACAAGGGAGCCGCGGGCTGCACCATGGAGATGACCCTGGCCCAGGCCGTTTCCGCCGTGGAAAACGTGATGCTGGAGACCTGCCCATGAACGGCATTGTCATTGTCGATAAGCCCCAGGGCTGGACAAGCCAGGATGTGACCGCCAGACTGCGCCGGGTGTATGCCACCCGGCGCATTGGCCACGGGGGGACCCTGGACCCTATGGCCACGGGAGTTTTGCCGGTTTTCGTGGGCCGGGCCACCCGGGGGGTGGAGTTCTTCGAGCACGCGGAAAAGACCTACGACACCGTGCTGCTCCTGGGCAGGACCACAGACACCCAGGACGTGACCGGCACCACGCTGGCGGAAAAGGCCGTCCACCTCTCCCCTGCCGATATTGAAAGGGTCCTTCCCCGGTTCCGGGGAGATATCCTCCAGGTGCCCCCGATGTATTCGGCCCTGAAGGTAAACGGCAAAAAGCTCTACGAGCTGGCCCGGAAGGGCCAGGAGGTGGAGCGCCAGCCCAGACCCATCACCGTTTTTGAGCTGACAAACCTGGGCTTTGACGGCACCCGTCTGAGCCTCCGGGTGAGGTGCTCCAAGGGCACCTATATCCGCACACTGTGCCAGGATATCGGTGAGGCCCTGGGCTGCGGGGGCTGCATGGAGGCCCTTCGCCGGGTCCGGGCGGGAGAATACGGCATCGAAGATGCCGTCCCTCTGGAGCAGCTTCTGGAAAGCGAAACCCCGGAGCGGTATCTGCGGGGACTGGACACCATGTTCGCCCACTGCCCCGCCGTGACATTGACCGCCAACCAGGAGAAGCGCTGCCGCAACGGCAACCCCTTCTCCTCCCCCCTCCCCCAAGGCACCTACCGGGCCTACAGCCAGTCGGGAGAATTTCTCATGCTGGCCAAAGTGGAGGATGGCGTTATGACAACTATTAAGAGCTTTTTCGAGGTTTAGCCCCTACCTTCCCCTGGGGGAAGGTGGCCCCGCAG
>OLHA01000218.1_pt1 | contig 33424 bp, 29 predicted proteins | sample 1605961 | NCBI WGS metagenome assembly OLHA01 (sample SAMN03283288) | human gut metagenome | biome: human-associated habitat; material: feces | host: Homo sapiens | place: Peru | collected 2012
CTATGGAGAAAAGAACGATTTGGGTGAAACCGTCCACGTTTGCTCCAGAGTTTGAGATGATTATTCCCGTCCCGACAGACCGAGACGATGAGGAGTACATCGACGAACTGCTGGACGGAATTTTGAACGATGAATTCCGTTACAATATCGAGTGGGATTTTGTGGATGGATTAAGCTGAACATAGAACATACCAATTTTCTTTCCATGCGAGGTGCAAATCCTCGCCCACATTTAAGATGACCGATTGGAGGTGTGGCTGTGACCGAGCGCAACGAGCACAAGAACGAAAAATACCAAGATGGTGACATCTATTTGAATCCATGCTTCGGTGACCTGTGGGTTGTGGATGGCACATCGTTCATTAAAATCAATAACGGATATGCGATTGACTTGGACGAGCCGGAAGGCTTCATTAAAGTTGGACATATCGATGGGGTAATTAACAGGAGAAGAACCAATGACAGTCAAGGATGTCCTTCCAAATCATCCAGTTGAAATTATGGTTAGAACCAACTATCCAAAAAGCCTTTTGCCGTATCTAAGCAGCGAGAGAATTGAACAGGGGTTGTTGGTTGGTTATTGTTCTTGGGATGGTGATAAGCTCATTTCTGCTGATGGCGATTACTATTCTGTGGATGAGGTTATTTCAAAGTACGAGTACGAAGAGGATGGCAGTTTGACATACTGGACTGTCTCCGAATGGATGTAGGCAACGACCGCTTTGTAGATTTGCTGTTATACATATTTCTCTCAGCAGCTTTTCGCCAAAGGCAAAAGTAAAAATTCGGCACTATGCTCGTAAACCAGAAGCCCGCTGCGCGGGCGGTTTTTTCTTTTACTCACTCGCATTGCAAGCAACGCTCGTGAGTTCTGGTTTACGACCAATGCTCATGCACATCGGTTGAGGGGTTCAGAAAAACGACCGATGCGGAAAGCGGTTACAAACAATGTGGGAGGCGGTGAAGAATGAGCAATGCAGAACACTTGATTGAGAATGCCATTTGTGATTATGAAGAGAATGGGTCTTTCGACAGGTTCTTGGCGTGTGGTGTGAATAAGACAATGGCAGACGCTATTGGGATTAGGCTGGAGACAGTTATCGAGATGGCGTACCATGTTTTACACGCCTTTAAGCCGGATTGGACAGAACATAATGCGGATTGAGCTTCTCGATACATACGGTATCCTGCGAATCAAGACAACCGAGTTCCTTTTTGATTTGGAAGACCTCCCCCTTATCAAGGGACGCGACAGTTGGTACTGTGACAAGGACGGTTATCTTGTCAGCAGCTACTTCTATAATGGCGTTCGACGCTTTGTCCGGTTCCATCGGCTTGTGATGCACGCAAAACCCGGGCAATGCGTTGACCACATCAACAAAAACAAAGCGGATAACAGGAAGAAAAACTTGCGGTGTTGCGAGCGTTCTGAGAACGACAGAAACCGCAGCTTGTATTCGTGCAATACATCCGGTGTTGCTGGCGTCTACTTCGACAAACAACGTAAGAAGTGGGTTGCCAGCATTACTTATAACCATAAGAAAGTTTACTTGGGAAGATACGCGGTCAAGGAAGAAGCAATCTTGGCTCGGCTGACCAAGGAGGTCGAATTGTATAAAGAGTTCTCGCCGCAACGAGGGCTTTTGGAATCTCTAAATCTATAGGAGGCAAACGTGAGGGTAATCTACAAGTATCCATTGGAGATTACAGCAGAACAGGTAATCAATATCCCGATGCTGTACTTCGATGACCGCGTTGCAAGATGTAACGAACAAGTTCTTCATGTGGATGTTCAAGACATGATTCGACCTTGCCTTTGGTGCATGGTTGACACCGAGAATCAGACATATCCAATGAAGGTTGTAACAAAAATGACCGGCGAGGAAATCCGGGAAGATGAGAAGGACAGACTGAAATATGTTGGCTCGTATCTCATTGGTGGCGGTGATTTCGTGGGTCATGTGTTCGTATGTTACGAATAAAACCTGAGTTTTATAAGGAGAAAATGCTATGAATATTGAACAGTTTCGGGAAAAAGTTGGCGGAAAGCTCATCGTCTCCTGCCAGGCCCTGCCGGAGGAGCCCCTGCACAGCTCCTTTATCATGGGCCGGATGGCGCTGGCTGCCGCCTGGGGCGGTGCCGCCGGTATCCGCGCCAATACGGTGGAGGACATTCTGGAGATCCGCAAGAATGTAGATTTGCCCATCATCGGCATCATCAAGAAGGTCTATGAGGACCATCCGGATGTGTACATCACACCCACCATGGCGGAAATCGACGCGCTGGCCGCCGCGGGAGTGGAGGTTATCGCGCTGGATGCTACCAAGCGGACCCGGCCTCTGGGAAAAAGCCTGGACGAGCTTTTTGCCGAGGCCAGAACGAAGTATCCGGACCAGCTGTTTATGGCGGACTGCTCCAGTATCCAGGAGGGCCTCCACGCTGCCGAAATCGGATTTGACCTGATCGGCACTACCATGGCCAGCTATACCCCCTATACTGCCGGGTGCCAGCTGCCGCCCTACGATATGATTACCACCCTGGTGGAGCAGTCCGGAAAGCCTGTGGTAGCGGAAGGCAACCTGACCACCCCTGAGGAGCTGCGCAAAGCCATGGATCTGGGAGCTATGACCGCCGTGGTGGGCTCCGCCATTACCCGGCCCATGCTCATCACCAAGCGCTTCGTAGCGGCTCTGGAGAAGTAAATCATGCGGATTGGAGCATTGGATATTGGCGGCACCAACATAAAGGCCTGCCTGTTTGAAGACGGTGCAGCCGGTCCCCTCCGAGAAGCGCCGACACGGGCAAAGGAACCGGGCCTTTTGGACCGGGCGGCGGAACTCCTGTCCGCCCTGGGGGACTTTGATGCCATTGGTGTCAGCACCGCCGGACAGGTGGACCCGGATACCGGGGTCATCCGTTACGCCAATGAGAATATTCCCGGATATACGGGGACAGATGTAAAGGGCTTTTTTGAAGGCCGGTTTGGAAAGCCGGCCGCCGTTGTCAATGATGTTTATGCCGCCGCTTTGGGGGAGGGCACCCAGGGGGCGGCCATGGGTACGCCGGACTATATCTGCCTGACCTACGGCACCGGCATTGGCGGCGGTGTGGTCCTGGACGGCAAGCCCTACTATGGCAGAGGAGCCAGCGCCGGTGTGATGCTGGGAGGGCTGATTACGCATCCGGAGGCCCTAGTGGCCGGAGACCCCTTCTCCGGGACCTATGAGCGCTATGCCTCTACGACGGCCTTGATCGCCGGGGCAAGGCAGGTGGACCCTGCCATCGAGAACGGCAGGCAGCTCTTTGCCCGCCAGGAGGACCCGGCGCTGAGACAGGTCCTGGACCGCTGGCTGGAGGAGGTGGCGGCAGGGATCTGCGCCCTGGTCCACTGCTACAATATCCCCTGTGTACTGTTGGGCGGCGGCATTATGGAGCAGCCCCTTGTGTTCGCAAAGGCCAAGAATCTGGCCGAGGAGCGGTTGATCCCTGGCTTCCGTGGGGTGACCATCCGGCAGGCGGCCCTGGGCAATATGGCGGGCCTCTATGGCGCGGCACAGCTCGCCGGGAAGCGGTAATTGTTGCGAAGAGGGTACGTGTTATTCTAAAAAATGTTGGGCACTGAACCAATACCTGTTCAGTGCCCAACATATTCATTATACCACAGACCGTGGATCTCGTCTATCCGCAGACACTACAAGATTTTTATGTCTTTTCTGTGCAATATCCCATCTTGCAAAGTGGAATCTTTCATGATAAGATACAGACACAAAAGGAGTGAGTCCAATGTACTAAGCAGTCTCTCCTTCTAAACCGCAGAAAGCAGAGGTTACGTAAATGACAGAACCCAAGACAGAAGAGAGATAGCCCTTGATCTTCGAGAAAGAAAAGAAGATCAAGGGCTATTTCTTTTTGTCTTGAAAAAAATACAAATTCAGGGTATACTGACCCTATCATCTGCTGATATAAGGAAGTCGATACATATGGACGCGTTTGAATCTTATTTTTCCTCTTTGAAGGGTAAAAAAATAGCGGTGCTTGGGCTTGGGGTCAGCAATCGGCCTCTGGTAGAGCTGCTGCTGGAATACGGCTGCGATGTGACGGGCTGCGACAGGACCCCTCGGGAGAAGCTGGATGCCCAGGTGCTGGAGCTGGAAAATCGGGGCTGCAAGCTCCGGGTGGGAGAAGGATACCTGGACGGTGTGGAGGCGGATATTCTCTTCCGGACCCCCGGTATGCATCCGGGGAACCCCGCGATCCAGGCCCTGCGTGCCAGGGGGGCTCAGGTGACCTCGGAGATGGAGGTATTCTTTGAGGTCTGCCCTTGCCAGATCATCGGTGTGACGGGCTCTGACGGGAAGACAACCACCACCACCCTGGTTTCCGAGATGCTGAAGGCCTCCGGCAAACGGGTATGGCTGGGGGGCAACATCGGCACACCGCTGCTGCCTCTGTGCCGCCGGATGGGCAAGGAGGACTTCGCTGTGGTGGAACTCAGCTCCTTCCAGCTTATGGACATGAAGCGCAGCCCTCAGCGGGCGCTGATCACCAACCTGGCTCCCAATCATCTGGATATCCACAAGGACATGGAAGAATATGTGGATGCCAAGAAGAATATTTTCAAATATCAGGACAAAACCGGCATCCTGGTGCTGAACGCCGATAATGCCATTACGGCCTCCTTCACAGGCAACGGGGAGACCCGGTTCTTCTCCAGAACGAAAGAGACCAACTGCGTTTGGGAGGAAAATGGCGCTATTTACCGCCGGGGGGAGCAGCTGCTGGAAACCAAGGATATTCTGATCCCCGGCACCCACAACATTGAAAACTACATGGCTGCCATTGCTTTGGTGGAAGGGCTTGCTTCGGATGATGCCATCCGTCAGGTGGCCAGGACCTTCGGCGGAGTGGAGCACCGCATCGAGCTGGTACGGGTGAAGGACGGAGTCCGGTTCTACAACGACTCCATTGCTTCCTCTCCCAGCCGCACCATTGCGGGGCTGCGGAGCTTCCCGGAAAAGGTGATCCTCATTGCCGGGGGCTACGACAAGCACATTCCCTACGATGTGCTGGGGCCGGAAATTTGCAAGCACGTGAAGAAGCTCTTTCTGGGCGGTGCCACCGGACCCAAGATCCGCCAAGCGGTGGAGTCGGCTCCGGAGTATAGGCCCGGGTTCCCGGAAATCACCGACTGCGCCGACTTTACCGGGGCCACCCTGGCGGCTGCCCAGGCGGCGGAAGCCGGTGACGTGGTGCTCATGAGTCCTGCCAGTGCGGCCTTTGACCAGTTCAAGAACTTTATGGTCCGGGGCGAATACTATAAAAAACTCATTAAGGAGCTGTGACTATGACCCTGAAGGATGCGGCGAATAGGGCAAGGAAGGTATTGCCAACCCAATACTGCGGGGCGGTGATCGTGGCGGCGGGATCCGCTTCCCGGATGGGAGGCATCGACAAGGTGATGGCCCCCCTGGGGGGAGAGCCTATGATTTTGCGGACGGTCCGGGCCTTTGAGGACTGCGAGGCTGTGAAGGAAATCGTGATTGTCACCCGGGAGGACCTGATGGGGCCCATTGCGGAGCTTTGCTCCGGATTTACCAAGATCCGCTCTGTTGTCCAGGGCGGAAGCAGCCGCCAGGAGTCGGTGAAGTTGGGGCTGCTGGCCTTTTCCAAAGAGGTCCGGCTGGCGGCCGTCCACGATGGGGCCCGGCCTCTGGTCTCTGGGGAGCTTATCGACAAGGTCATCCGGGCGGCCCACAGCTACGGGGCAGCGGCCCCGGCCATCCCGGTGAAGGATACCATCAAGGTCTTTGAAGGAGGCTTCATTGCCGCTACCCCGGACCGCTCCACCCTTCGGGCGGTACAGACGCCTCAGGTGATGGACCGGGACCTGCTTCTGGGGGCGCTGGAAAAGGCGGAACAGGAGGGCACAGCCCTGACGGACGACTGCTCCGCCGTGGAGCACATCGGTATGCGTGTCCGCCTGGTGGAAGGGGAGGAGCGGAACCTGAAGGTTACCACCCCTCTGGACCTGAAAATTGCCGAACTGCTGTTGGAGGAAAAGAAATGAGGATCGGACACGGATATGATGTACACGCCCTGGTGCCTGGGCGGAAGCTGATTTTGGGTGGGGTAGAGATCCCCTATGAGCTGGGGCTGGATGGCCACAGCGACGCGGATGTGCTGCTTCACGCCGTCATGGATGCCCTTCTGGGGGCGGCGGGCCTGGGGGACATCGGCCTCCATTTCCCGGATACGGATATGCGCTACAAGGGGGCGGACTCCCGGAAGCTGCTGGAATGCGTGGGAGAGAAAATCAAGGAAGCGGGCTACAGGGTGGGCAACATCGACGTGACCATGATTGCCCAGCGCCCGAAGCTCCGGCCCTTTATCCCCCGGATGCAGGAAAACATTGCCGCAACCCTGGGGATCGACTTGGGAAGGGTGAATGTCAAGGCCACCACGGAAGAGCACCTGGGCTTCACCGGTGAGGGCAGAGGAATGTCCTGCCACGCTGTGTGCCTGCTTGACGAATTATAAGAGAATATAGCAAAGGAGACCTCCCATGCATAGAATGTGCCTGGGAGGTTTTGCTGTATGAATCAGAATTTGATCACCTTCCGCTCGGTGACCTATGCCCAGAGGGGAGAGCGGAGTCTGACACGCCGTGGCATTGGCTGCACGGTCATGCGCACCCCAAAATGGATGGAGGACCAGGGCTGCGGCTACGGCCTGCGGCTGCGGGGAAAGGACCTGCACCGGGCTCTGGATATCCTGCGGCAGGAAGACATCTCCTGGAGGAAGGTCTACGGCTTCACCCGGGAAGGAAGAGCGGAGGAGCTGGCCCTATGATCTATCTGGACAACGGGGCCACCTCCTTCCCCAAGCCACAGGAGGTCTCTCAGGCTGTTGCCCGGGCCCTGGAGCAAGGGGCCAATCCGGGGCGAGGAGGCTACGGGGCGGCTATGGAGGCGGGCAACCTGGTGCTGAACTGCCGGGAGGCGGCAGGGCGGCTCTTTCATTGCAAGCCGGAGCAGGTGGTGCTGACCGCCAATTGCACCCAGGGGCTGAACATTGCCATCGGCAGTCTTGTAAAGGAGGGGGATCGGGTGCTGATCTCCGGCTTTGAGCACAACGCCGTGGTCCGGCCCCTATACGCCAGAAAGGCGGACCTGCGCATTGCCGGAAGACGGCTCTTTCAGTGGGAAGAGATCCTGGAGTCCTTCCGGCGGGAGCTCCGCCGGGGCGTGGACGCGGCGGTATTTACCTACGTGTCCAATGTCTTCGGCTACATCCTGCCTGTGGAGAAGCTGGCAGCCCTCTGCCGGGAGGCGGGGGTGCCGTTTATTCTGGATGCCGCCCAGGCGGCGGGGAGCCTGAAGGTCAGCATGGAGCTGGGGGCGGACTTCATTGCCATGCCGGGGCACAAGGGCCTGCTGGGCCCTCAGGGGACAGGGCTGCTGCTGTGCGGTCAGCCGGGGAAGCCCCTGCTTTACGGCGGCACCGGCAGCCAGTCCAGAAGCCATGAAATGCCCCAGGATCTGCCGGAACGTCTGGAGCCGGGGACACTGAATGTCCCCGGAGCGGCAGGGCTGGCGGCTGGGATATCCATAGTGGAAAGAAAAGGCACGGATGCCATTTTCCGCCGGGAGCACACCCAGGCGGAAAAACTATCCCGGGATCTTCGCAATTTGGGCTTCCGGGTCTTTGCCGGGGAGCACCAGGCGGGGACTGTGTCCTTCCAGGGCAGGCGGGATTGTGAGGAGATCGCAGCTTATCTCGGCAAACGGGGCATTGCCGTCCGGGCGGGACTCCACTGCGCTCCCCTGGCCCACGAAAGCGCCGGGACCATTACCCAGGGTACCGTCCGGGTCAGCTTCGGGCACGAAGCGAATGACGGCCAGAGAAGGGCATTGGTAAAGGAACTGGCGCAGATGGGATAAAATCCTTAATTGAAAAGAGGAGGGGAATGTGCTAAGATAAGGCGGAAACCAAAACAAGAGGTGGATGCGTTGAAACAGATCATCAAATATATGAAGGGCTTCGAGAAGCAGTGCATTCTCGGACCGCTCTTCAAGCTGCTGGAGGCGGGGCTGGAGCTGCTGGTGCCCCTGGTGGTGGCGAGCATTGTGGACACAGGCATCGGCGGCGGGGATAAAAGCTACATCATCCGGATGTGCCTGGTCATGATCGGCCTGGGGCTGGTGGGCCTGCTGTGCGCTGTGACTGCCCAGTATTTTGCCGCCAGCGCGGCGGTGGGCTTCTGCACCCGGCTGCGGCATGCCTTATTGGAGCATGTACTGGGGCTGAGCTATACCCAGATCGACGGCCTGGGCACCTCTACCCTCATTACCAGAATGACCTCCGACATCAATCAGGTCCAGAGCGGTGTGAATCTGACGCTGCGGCTGCTGCTCCGGTCTCCCTTTGTGGTCTTCGGTGCTATGATCATGGCCTTTACCATCGATGCCCAGGCGGCGCTGGTCTTCGTTGGGGTGATCCCGGTGCTGTGCGTCATTGTCTTTGGCATCATGCTCATTACCATGCCCAAGTATAAGAAGGTCCAGGGCGGGCTGGATCAGGTGACCTCTGCCACCCGGCAGAACCTTACCGGTGTCCGGGTCCTCCGGGCCTTCTGCAAAGAGGACAGCGAGATCGAGGGCTTTGAGGAGCGGACCCAGGCCCTGACCAGAAGCCAGCTGGTGGCGGGGCGGATCTCCTCCCTCATGAACCCTGTGACCTACGTGGTCATCAACCTGGCCATTGTCATCCTGGTGAATGTGGGTGCCATCCGGGTCCAAAACGGCATCCTGACCCAGGGCCTGGTGATCGCCCTTTACAACTATATGTCCCAGATCCTGGTGGAGCTCATTAAAATGGCGGACCTGATCATCAATATGACCAAGGCTGCCGCCTGTGCCGACCGGATCGGCGCGGTGCTGACCATCGAAAACGATCAGCGGGAGGGCAGCCGGAGACAGACCCTTCGGGGTGCCGTGGAATTCCGGAACGTAACGGCCCACTATGCCGGTGCCGGTGACACCTCCCTGACGGGCATTGATTTCTCCGTCGCGCCGGGGAAGACCGTGGGTATCATTGGCGGCACCGGCTCCGGCAAGACCACCCTGGTGAACCTGATCCCACGGCTCTACGACGCTGCCCAGGGGCAGGTGCTCCTGGATGGGAAGAATGTGGCGGACTACGACCTGGAGAGTCTTCGCGGTCAGATCGGCCTGGTGCCCCAGAAGGCGGTGCTGTTCCAGGGCACTATCCGGGAAAATCTGCTGTGGGGCAATCCCCAGGCTACGGAAGAGGAGCTGTGGGATGCCCTGAAGGTGGCCCAGGCCGAAGAGGTGGTCAAGGGAAAACCCAAAGGACTGGAGGAGCCGGTGGAACAGGGAGGCATGAACTTCTCCGGCGGCCAGCGCCAGCGGCTGACCATTGCCCGTGCGCTGGTGCGGCGCCCCAAGATCCTGATCCTGGACGACAGTGCCTCCGCCCTGGACTACGCCACCGATGCCAATCTGCGTATGGCCATCCGGGCTATGGAGAATCCCCCTACCACCTTTATCGTCTCCCAGCGGGCGGCCTCCGTCCGATTCGCCGATGAGATCCTGGTGCTGGATGACGGCCGGTTGGTGGGCAAGGGCACCCACGAGGCGCTGCTGGAAAGCTGCCCCGTGTATCAGGAGATCTACTATTCTCAGTTCCCAAAGGAGGCAGCGGAAAATGGCTGACGCAACCCAGACTTCTACCTTAAAAAAGGTCCTTCGCAGATTGAAGCCCCATACCTTCGCCATTGTGCTGTCGCTCATTAGCGCGGCGGTGTCGGTGGTCATGTCTTTGTATATCCCGGTTCTCATCGGCCGGGCCATTGACTGCATTGTGGAGGCGGGAAAAGTTGACTTTTCGCTGATGAAGGGCTACCTTATGGGCGTTGCGATCTGCGCTCTGGCCGCGGGCATCGTCCAATGGGGTATGCGGGAGATCAACAACCGGATCACCTTCCAGGTCACCCGGGACATCCGCAACGAGGCCTTTCGGCACATCCAGGTGCTGCCTCTGAGCTACCTGGATCAGCAGTCCCAGGGGGACCTGGTGAGCCGGGTCATTGCCGACGTAGATACCTTCGCGGACGGTCTGCTCATGGGCTTTACCCAGTTTTTTTCCGGAGTCATGACCATCTTGGGCACGCTGATCATCATGCTGTCCATTCACCCCATCATTGCGGTGGTGGTCATTTTGGTGACACCTCTGTCTCTCGTGGTTGCGGGCTTTATTGCCAAGCGGACCTACTCCATGTTCACCCTACAGAGCTCTACCCGGGGGGAGCTTACGGGCCTGGTGGACGAGGCCATCGGTCAGATCAAGGTGGTTCGGGCCTTTGGCCATGAGGCGGCTTCTCTTGAAAAGTTCGATGAGGTCAACGGGCGGCTGGATAAGGCCTCTCTACAGGCGGTTTTCTTCTCATCTCTGACAAATCCCTGCACCCGGTTTGTAAATTCCGTGGTTTATGCGTTGGTAGCTCTGACCGGTGCCCTCTTCTGCCTCAGCGGCGGCATTAGTGTTGGCAGTCTGACGATTCTGCTGAACTACGCCAATCAGTATACCAAGCCCTTTAACGAGATTTCCGGTGTGGTCACCGAGCTGCAGAACGCCCTGGCCTGTGCCGGTCGGGTGCTGGAGCTCATCGAGGCCCCGGCCCGGACCCCTGAGCCTGTGCATCCCCGGAAGCCGGAAAAGACCCAGGGCAGTCTGGAGATCCAGGACCTGAAGTTCTCCTACACCCCGGACAAGCCCCTGATCGATGACTTCAACCTCTCCGTCAAGCCCGGCCAGCGTATTGCTATTGTGGGTCCTACGGGCTGCGGAAAGACGACATTTATCAATCTGCTGATGCGGTTCTACGACCCCCAGGGGGGAACCATCCAATTGGACGGCGTCAATACCCGGGATATGACCCGCGCCGACCTGCGCCACAGCGTGGGTATGGTCCTCCAGGACACTTGGCTGAAGGCCGGGACCATTCGGGACAACATCGCCATGGGCAAGCCGAAGGCAACCATGGAGGAGGTGGTGGCCGCCGCCAAGCAGGCCCATGCCCACAGCTTCATCAAGCGGCTTCCCCAGGGCTACGATACGGTGATCGGGGAATCCGGCGGGTCCCTCTCCCAGGGCCAGAAGCAGCTGCTGTGCATTGCCCGGGTCATGCTGTGCCTGCCGCCCATGCTGTTCCTGGATGAGGCAACGTCTTCCATCGATACCCGGACGGAGATCCGGATCCAGAAGGCCTTTGACACCATGATGCAGGGCCGCACCACCTTCATTGTGGCCCACCGGCTGTCCACCATCCGGGAGGCGGACGTGATCCTCGTCATGAAGGATGGCCACATCATTGAGCAGGGAGACCACGAGTCCCTTCTCCGGCAGGGCGGCTTCTATGCCAAGCTGTACGAGAGCCAGTTTGCCCATTAAGAGGGCAGACGCACAAAAAAATCCGCACCCATCATCGGGTGCGGATTTTTTTGGACAACTCAGGAAATCACAAATTCATTGCTGGCCACGGGGGCACCGTTGAAATAGACGGTGACGGAGTAGCTGCCGGAATCGGTGGGGGCCTTTGGCAGATCCAGCTCGCCCAGCTGGTAGTTCCCGTCAAAGAACAGATCGTACCAGTCGATGGTGCTCTGGGAGACCAGGGCGGGGATGGGGTTGCCGGCGGAATCCCGGTAGACATACATCACCTGGATGTCCTCGTGCTGGACGTAGAATTTCACGGTGGCCTCCAGGACCATGGAGATCTTGTCGCCGGACTGGAAGACGGTGGTGTAGTCCTCGCTGGCTACATCATCGGCCAGCCAGCCGCTCTGGCTGGGTGTCTTCAATAGCTGAGACTTGATCTTGTCGGCGGACAGTCCCTGGGTGGAGAAGGGCTCCGCCGCGGTGGTGGTGTAGGAGGTGCTGCTGTTGAAGATGGAGGTATCATCGGACAGCTGCAAGGTCAGGTGATAGGTGGTGTCCGGGATCATGGGGGAGATGCTGCCCTTCGGCTCGCTGCACTTGACCACGCTGGAGGTCTCGGAGTTATTCAGCGAGTATACCAGCAGCCAGCCATCGGCGGGAGCGGTGCCGTCAAAGGTCCAGCTCACGTCCAGGGTGCCCTCATCGGACTCCGTTACCTCAAAGGAGGCAACGGTAATGGGATTGGCGGAGATGGTCAGCCGGGTGGGCTCGGTCTGCCCGGCGGCGGTGACCTCGATGGTGTAGGCTTTGTCGTTGCTGGTGCCGGTAAAGGTGGCGATGGTGCCGGTAACGGTCTGGCTCTGGTCATAGTTGTCGGCATAGCACCGGACGGTCCAACTGTCCACGGTGATGTTCGCGGGACCCTCCCAGCCAATGGTCAGATCGCCGCCCAGGCGAGAGATGACCTCCATATTGTTGGCGGTGACCAGGCTGACGACCTTGAACCGGGTGCTGGTCTGACCGGCCAGCTTGGAATTGTCGGAGGTGTAGAGCTGGAAGGTGTATTCCTTGCCTACCGTCAGGCCCTTCAGGGTCACGGAGTGACCGGTGAAGTTCTGCATGATGTTGTCTTCCCCTTCACAGCTGGCGGAAACGACCCAACTCTCCGGGTCGTGGCCGTTGACGGTCAGATTCAGCATTACGTAGCCTTCGTCCTGGCCGGAGGTGGCGGTGAAGTTTACGATCTCCGTCTGGCCCTCGGTGGTGAAGACGTCGGAGATCTGGCCTGTCAGCTTGTGCAGGCCCTCAGTGGTGACGAGGATGTTATATAGGGAGTTGGGGGACAGGCCGGTAAACAGGGCCTTGCCGTTCTCTACCTGGGATTCCAGGCTGTTGCCGTAGACATCGGTGCAGTGGACGGTCAGCAGACTGTTGGAAAGGGGGGTGTCCACGGTGACCACCAGCTCGTCCTGGGTGCCGGAGACGGTGAGGGCGTTGATGGGCTGGAGATAGAAATTATTGTAGAACCAGTGGGCAAAGAAGCCGACAGCGCAAACCAGCACCACCAGGATGAGAAGCACCAGGGGGGCCTTGCTGCGGGGCTTGTCCGATATGGTGACGGGAGTCACATTCTCCATGACCGGCTTGCGGACAGGCCGGGGAGTCATGGTGGGGTAGCGGGGAGCCTGGGGTTTCAAAATGTCGTTGACTTCGCTGAGTTCACTGTCCAGGTCGAAGACAGGCTGGGGAGCCTCGGCGGTGACCACGGGGAAGATCACATCCTCCTGGGGATCCGCCGGAGGGATCTCCGGGTCCTGGGGGAGGGAGATGTCCGGCCCGGCGGCCTCCGGCACATCCGCTACGGCGGTGGCACCGGGGGTAAAGCGCATGGTGGACTGGCTCAGCACCGGTGCCTGAGGCCCGGCGGGCTGAGAGACCGGGATATCCATCCGGATGGTGGAGTCCTGGGTCACGGCAGGGTCCGGCTGAGGCCCTTCCGGCACCTCCTGGACCGGTGCTTCCGGTACCGGAGTGACCTCCGGCTGAGCCGCGGCGGCGGGCTCCTGGCCCGGCTGGCTGATGGGGGTATCCCCAACGGTGCCCAGCTCCATGTAGGTCACAATGGCCTGACCCAGCTCTGCCGGGTCCTGCCACCGGTCCTCCGGCTTGGGGGCACAGGCCTTGAGGATGATCTGGGCCATGGCCTCGTCGGCGTTGGCAGGAGCGGGGAGGGGCCGGGCAGGGTCATCGGGAAGCTCCGGCAGCACACCGCCGTTGAAGAGCCGGTAGAGGATCATGCCCAGGGCATAGGTATCCAGGGTGGTGTTCAGGGCGGACATGGGGTCTTTGACCTCGGGGGCCGTGTAGGCGCTGACATAGCGCTCCGGCATGGAGCTGTAGTTCAGGTATTTGGTGGATACAAAGCCAAGGTCCGCGATTTTGAAGTGGTCTCCCTCCACCATAATGTTGGAGGGCTTCAGGTCGATGTACAGGTAGCCCGCCCGACGGCACAAAGACAGGGCGGCGCATAAGTCAATGGCCAGATTCACAGCCTGAAGCTGGGTGATGGCGGTACGGCGGATGGCCTTTTCCAGAGTGCGGCCATAGGTGCTCACCAAAAACACCTGGTAGCCCAGCCGGTTGGTCTTCATGGGCACCACCTGCCAGCCCTCAAAGCCGGCGAAGCCCTCCAGCTTGGAAAGGCTTTGGAGGAACTCCGCCTCCGCCGCGGTGTCGTCTGCCTGCTGGCGGAAATAGTCCAGGGCAGCGGCAGGATCTTTGTAAGCGCCTGTTACCAGCAGAGCATCCAGCTGAACCTGGGATGCGGGCATGGACAGGATCTTTACGATATATTTTTGATCGGAGTTCTCCTTCATCGCCGGGCAGCACTGAACGCCCGGGCGCTCACTCATGGGGGCTCCTAGCCGGAACCCATCCAGAAGGGGAGAGGCCAACGATTCTTGGGACATATAGATCGCCTCCTTAACCCCCATATCATACCGGAAAACCTCCGAAAAATCAATACTTTTCTATGTACAAACTGCGGCTGTGCCGCTTTTTGGGCGGAAGAAAAAACAGGCAGAGGCAGAAAAGCCCTCCAAAGGAAAAAATACCAGAAAGGATTTGGGCTGTCCCTCTTGTAATCCGGAAAAAATAGTGATATAATTTGACGATAAAAGGGGACCTGTGGCATGGCCACGGGCAAAGAAAAACTGGGGTCATCTGTCGCTTGCCCGGCGGGGAGCCCATGGTGAGGAGGAACATCCATGAGTAAGATCACTTGCGAGGTTTGCGGTACCGTTTTTCCGGATACGGCATCCAACTGCCCCATTTGTGGCTGGTCGCCTACAGGGGCGGAACCCAAGGCAGAGGCAAACATGGGGGACTTTGATGTCAACACCCATCGGGAGCCGAAGATGGGCGGGGCCCAGCAGGGCAGACGGATTTTTGACTTTGACGAGGCCAACGGCCGCAAGTCCGTTTCCACCGAGGCGGAGGAGGACGATACCAGCTACTATGGCAGCGGGAATCCCGGCATGGGAGAGCCTCCCCGGAAGACCAATACGGCCCTGGTGGTGGTTCTGGTCATCTTCATTGTGCTGGTGCTCATTGCTACCGGTGTGCTGGTAGTGAAGTTCCTGCTGCCCGGCAAGAAGGCAGACACCAAAGCAACCACCACCCCTACCATCGTGGCGGAGACCGTGGAAACCGTCGCTACCGAGGAAGTCACCGAGCAGACCACCGTGCCCTGCACCAGCCTGTATGCCCCCGCTGTGGATACGCTGACTGAGGCCGGCCAGATGTACCGGCTGAACGCCAGCGCCAGCCCTGACAACACCACCGACACCATCACCTATGCCTCTGAGGATGAGAACGTGGTGACGGTGGACGAGAACGGCAACCTGACCGCTGTGGGCAACGGCAGCACCAATATTGTGGTCACCTGCGGCGAGCAGCAGATCAAGTGCGCCGTCACCGTAGCCATCGAGGAGACGGAGCCCACCACGGAAGAGACCGAGGCCCCCACCGAGGAGACCGAAGAGACCAAGAAGTCCTCCTCCGGCGATGTGACGTTGAAGCTGAAGCGCTCCGACATCACCTTCTCCCGCCTGGGCGTGTACTACACCCTCCAGCTGGACTGCGACCTCAGTGCCGAGGATGTTACCTGGAGAACCAGCAACTCCGCCATTGCCAACGTGAACAACGGCGTTGTCACCGCCATGGGCCGGGGCATTGCCAAGATCACCGCCAAGTATGGCGACCAGGAGGTCAGCTGCATCGTCCGCTGCAAGTTCTAAAGAGCAAAGCGTTCCCTTCGCGCACCGGCTGGATCGCCGGTGCGCGATTTTCTATCCTTGCAATACCCCTGAAAATAAGATATAATGTCACCAAACTGGTTTTACGCAAAGGAGACAAACACTATGGAATACCGTTACGATACCCAGCTCCTGATCGCTGGCAAGGATCTGGACCGTCAGGCCCGGGGCCTCCAGGGCTGAGGTGAGGCTATGGAAGAACTGGAAACCTTTCGGCACGAGTATAAGTACATCTGCTCTCAAGGAGACCTGACCGTCCTGGAGCACCGGCTGAACGCCGCCATGGAGCCGGACGAGCATGCCGGAGCCGACGGAATGTATCATATCCGCAGCATCTATTTTGACGATCCCTACGATTCCTCTGTGCTGGAAAATCTGGCAGGTGTGAACCATCGGGAGAAGTGGCGCATCCGGGCCTACAACTGTGACGATTCCCGGCTGGCTCTGGAGCGGAAGGTGAAGGAAAACGACATGATCCACAAGGACATCTGCCCCCTGACCCGGGAGCAGTTTGACCTTTTGACGGCGGGCCGTCCGGTGCCTGTGACCAAGGACACCCCGCAGCTGCTCAACCGCTTCTCCTATCTGATCGCCACCAAGGGCTTTGCCCCCAAGGTGATCGTGGGCTACGACCGGCGGCCCTATGTGTGCAGGGCAGGCAATGTGCGGGTGACCTTTGATACCCATATTTTCTCCTCTCCGGATATCGGCGCCTTCTTTGAGAAGGAGCTGTGCCGCCGCCCTGTCCAGCGGACGGGCCAGCATCTGCTGGAAGTGAAATACGACGAATACTTGCCGGACTGGCTCCTCCATGCCATCCAGCTGAAGGATATGCAGCGGACGGCCTTCTCCAAGTACTATCTGTGCCGGACCTATGACGTAGGCGGGGTGGCCTGGGCGGCAACCCGGCTGCCGGAAGAGGAATGCGTGTAAAATGGCGAGAAAGAGATTCGCCGTCTTTCTGGTGCTTCTCAGTGTGCTGACACTTACGGGAGTGCTGCTCTATGGCCATGGGGTGCGCTTTGCCTTCTCCAGGCCCTCGGGCTTTTACGATGAGCCCTTTCTGCTGGAGATCCAGGCCCCCAGCCGGGAAGTTTACTATACCCTGGACGGCTCCGAGCCGGACCGGACTTCTTTGCAATATACCAAAAAGAAGATCCCCGTCGGGGATGCCTCCGAGAATGAAAACACCCTCTCTGCCCGGGAGGATCTGGATTCCTACGGGCAGGACCATCCGGAGATGATCGATACCCAGATCCCGGAGGAAAAGGTGGACAAGTGCACCGTTATCAAGGCTGTATACTACGATGCTGCCGGGAACAAAAGCGAGACCATCTGCGCAAGCTATTTTGTAGGTTTCCAGCATAAGACCGGCTACGGCACCACCAAGGTCGTCTCCATTGTTACGGATCCCGAAAATCTGACGGATTACGATACCGGTATTTTTGTACGGGGCCGGACCTATGACGAGCTGAAAGAGGGCTGGGGAGACCAAGCCCCGGGAAACTACTTCAACAAGGGCCGGGAATGGGAGCGGGAAGCAAATTTTCAGTATTTTGGCACCGACGGCAAGCTGTTGTATGAGACCGACTGCGGCATTCGCATTATGGGGGGCTGGCACCGGAAGGCCGTGATCAAGAGCTTCAATCTCTACGCCCGGGAGGAATACGGCGGGGCCAATGAATTTGACTACGATTTCTGGGGTACCGGCTACGATCCCCACAAGATCACCCTCCATTCCGGCTCCAACGACTACTATGGCAAGGTCCAGAATATGTTGGTCTCTGATCTGACCCGGGGACTCAGCTATGGCACCATGCACTATGAGGTCTGCCTGGTGTTTCTGAACGGAGAATACTGGGGCATTTATAATCTTACGGAAAAATACGACAAAACCTACATTTCCGAGACCTATCATGTAAAAAAGAGGGATGTTCTCAGCGTTAAAGCGGGAAAGCTGGAAAACGGGGAAGAGGAAAATTTCAATCTCTATGAAGACGCAATGGAGTTTGTAGAAAACGCCGATATGACCCAGGAAGAAAACTACCGCCGGTTTCAGGAGCTCTTCGATGAGCAGAGCCTGTTGGACCTCTACGCAGTGGAAATCTACTGCGGCCGGAACTACGATTGGCCCAACGGGAACATCCACCTGTGGCGGACCGTCACAGAGGGCGGCCCCGGCTACGCCGACGGAAAGTGGCGGTATCTCCTCTATGATATGGATTCCTCCGGCCTGACCCGGGGGCAGCTGACTTTGGACACGGTGCAGACCGCCATGGACGACTCCGGCTTTTTCCGCAGCCTCTGCCGGAATGAGACCTTCCGCAAAAAGCTGGGGGCGGACATCCTGCGCATCGGTCGGGAATACCTGACGGGGGAGAAGGTCAGCACCTATATTGACGAATACGAAGCCTGGCTCACGGAGCCAATGAAGACCTATTTCCAGCGTTTTTTCAATTCCGACGAGACAAAATTCCATGAGCGGCTGGAAAGCAACCGGGATTTCTTCAATGGCCGACTGGAAATCATGGAGAAAATTTTGGCGGAGCATGATATGCTGCCGTAAGCCCCTGCCCTCTCTGGGCAGGAAAGAATTTTATCCGGTATCATGAAACCGGAAAACGACAGAAGGAGACTGACTATGACGACCCTTTATGAAGGCGCTTTTGCCAAGGTGAACCTGACCCTGGATGTACTGGGCAAGCGGGAAGACGGCTACCACGACCTCCAGAGTGTGATGCAGACCCTGTCCATTCGGGACGATGTGGAGATCGATGTGGGCACCGGCAAGCCCTGGAGCCTTTCCTGTTCCCGGGAGGATCTGCCCCAGGATGAGCGGAATCTCGCCTGGAAGGCGGCGAAGGTGTTCTGCGAGCAATTGAAAATTGACCCTCAGGGCCTTGCCATCCGCATCACCAAGCGGATCCCGTCAGAGGCCGGCCTTGGCGGCGGCAGCGCCGACGCGGCGGCGGTGCTCCGGGCGCTGAACCGGCACTATGATTCTCCCCTGTCCATCCTGGCTCTGGCGGAGCTGGGGGCGCAGGTAGGCAGCGATGTGCCCTTCTGCGTGCTCTGCGGCACGGCTATGGTGGAAGGCCGAGGAGAACGGCTGCGGAAGCTTCCGGATCTTCCGGACTGCGTGTTCGTGGTTTGCAAGCCGGACTTCTCCGTGTCTACCCCGGAGCTCTATGGAAAGCTGGACACTGTGGCCATTGCCCACCATCCGGATAACCGGGCCATGGAGACGGCATTGCTGGCGGGGGATATGGAAAAAATCGCCGAGAATGTGTACAACGTCTTTGATCCGGTGGTGACGAACGATCATCTGGAGCTGAACTACATCAAATCCATTTGCAATACCTACGGGGCTATGGCCCAGCAGATGACGGGCTCCGGCAGTGCCGTGTTTGCCATTTGCCCGGACTTTGAGGTGGCCGCCGTGATTTGCAGCATGCTGAAAGACAACTATCCTCAGGTTTTCCTGGCAAAGCCTGTATAATTCTACCAAAACCCGTCCAGAATGAGTACAAATCTCTCTGGACGGTGTTTTGTATGAAAAAGCTGCTTCATTTTCTCCTGTTCTGTGCCCTGGCCGCGGGCTGCTTTTACCTGGGCGGCATTGCGGCGGACCGGCAGGTGCTGTCGGATCAGTGGGTCCGTATCCACGTAGTCGGGGCCTCGGACGATCCGGCGGATCAGGCGGTGAAGCTGCAGGTCCGAAACAGGCTTTTGGAAGCCCTGGAAACGAAATTGCTGGATGCCGACTCCGAGGAGGCCTGGGATGCGCTGGAGGCGGAGCTGCCCCAGCTGCAAGAACTGACCCGGCAGACCCTGGCGGAATCCGGCAGCACGGACGCAGCCAAGGTAACCCTGGAACGGGAGACCTTCCCCCAGCGCCGCGGTGACGGCTTTCGCCTGCCGGCGGGGGTCTATCGGACTCTGCGGGTGACCATCGGTGAAGGCCGCGGTCACAACTGGTGGGGAGTCCTCTTCCCACAGACCTGGGAAGAGGAGTCTGTGAGTACGTCCTTGACGGAGGAAGAGCCGAAAATCCGCTTCTTCTTTTTGGAGAAACTTGGGGAGCTGGAGAATTGGCTGGAAGAACGCAAAAAACCTCTCCTGGAAGAGGGTGGCAGGGCGAAGCCCTGACGGGTGTGGGGCGGCAAGGAGAACCGGGGCTGTACCGCCCCTCCTCCGCCTGAACGAAGCACCTTCCCCCAGGGGAAGATAAGAAGACAAGGAAGGAGCGAATCCATGCTTCGTTTACTACTGGGAAAAGACTGGAAAGCACTGAGAGAACAGGTGCTTTCTGAGCTGGCGGATGATGTCCGGCAGCGAAAGCCCGGGCGGGTATATATGGTGCCGGAGCTTGTGAGCCATGAGGCGGAGCGAGCCCTGTGCGCCGCGGCGGGGGATACCGCCAGCCGGTATGCGGAGGTCCTGTCCTTTACCCGGCTGTGCCGCAGTGTGTCCGATGCCGTAGGGGCCCTGGACCGGGAATGCCTGGACGGCGGCGGCCGGGTAGTGGCCATGGCGGCGGCGGCCCGGATCCTGTCCAGCCGTCTGAAGGCCTATGCGGCCTTAGAGAGCAAACCGGAATTCTTGAAGGAACTGGTGGACGGGGTAGACGAATTCAAGCGCTGCTGCATTACGCCCGAGGACCTGAAGCGGGCCGCGGAAAAGAGCGAGGGAGCCTTTGCCCAGAAACTGGAGGAGCTTGGCCTTCTGATGGAGGGCTACGACGGCCTCTGCGCCCAAGGCAAACGGGACCCCAGAGACCGGATGACCTGGCTCCTGGAGCAATTGGAGGACTGCGATTACGCGGAAAACCATGTATTCTACATAGAGGGCTTTCCGGACTTCACCCGGCAGAATCTGGCCATTCTGGAGCACCTGATGTGCTTTAGTCCTTCCGTTACCGTGGCGCTCAACTGCGATGAGCCGGGAACGGAGCTGCTTGCCTTTGAAAAGGCCGGGGAGACGGCCCAGGAGCTTCTGAAAATCGCCCACCGGCGGGGAGTAAAGGCAGACATTCAGCGTTTGCCCCAGGAGCCGGATCCTTTGTCTTCCGTTCGTGAGAAACTGTTCCAGGGAAGTCTGCCGAAAAATATCCCGGCACAGCGGCTGGGGGTCTACCAGGCTGCTGACCCTTGGCAGGAGACCATGGCGGCGGCGGAGCAGGCGGCGGAACTGATCCGTAGTGGCTGCCGGTGCCGGGATATCTCCCTGGTGGTGTCGGACATGGGGGCCTACGGGGGGCTGGCTGGACTGATCTTCAAGCGCATGGGCATCCCCATTTATCAGGCGGGTACAGAGGAGATCATGACCAAAAGTGTCATCGCAACGGTGCTCTCCGCCCTGGACGCGGTGGTATCCGGCTTCGAGCCCCGCGGCGTTATGGGGTATCTCCGCTCCAGCATGTCCCCGTTGACGGCGGACCAGTGCGACAAGGTGGAAAACTATGCCTTTATCTGGCGTATCCGGGGCAAGGATTGGCTATCCCGCTGGAAAAGCCACCCGGATGGTCTGGCCGGAAAATGGGAGGGGGATGCCGAGGCCAGGCTGGAGGAGCTGAATACCCTGCGGGAAACGGTGATGGAGCCTCTGGCGAGGCTCAGCCGGGGCTTTGAATCGGCCCGGGATCTGAGGGGGCAGGTGCTGGCCCTATACGCTTTTTTGCAGGACATCTGTCTGAAAGAAAAGCTGGAGGTCCAGGCCAAGGAAATGGATGAGGCCGGGGACAATCGGAGCGCCCAGATCCTGAACCAGCTGTGGGAAATTCTTCTTTCCGCTCTGGAACAGATGTATGATGTGCTGGGGGAGACCCACTGGGAGCCGGAGCACTTCCTCAGGCTCTTCCGGCTGCTGCTCAGCCAGTATGATGTGGGCACCATCCCTCCTGTGCTGGATGCTGTGCAGATGGGCAGCGTCAGTGCGCTGCGGTGCCATCCCTGTAGGCATCTGCTAATATTGGGGGCCCAGGAGGGGGCTATGCCCGGCTACTCCGGCGCAAAGGGCGTATTGACGGACCAGGAGCGGGTGGCGCTGCGGGCCATGGGACTGACCCTCACCGGCGGCGCTATGGAAGGCATTCAGGAAGAATTTGCCGAGATCTACGGTGTGTTCTGCGGGGCCGCGGAGTCCGTCCGGGTCTATTGCAGCGCCGAGCAGCCCTCCTATCTGTTCACGCGTCTGGGAGAGATGGCCGGAGGCGTGAAAACCGTGTCCCCCACTATGGAATTTGCCTGTGCCGACAGGCGGCAGGCGGGGGCCTGGCTGGCCAGGTGGGGCCAGGAGGCTCTGGCCAAGGACCTGGATGCGGAGGAGGGCTACCGGGATACCCGGGCCCGGGCGGACTATCGGCTGGGGGGACTGGAAAAGGAGACGGTAAAGGCCCTCTACGGCCAAAGATTGGAGCTCTCCGCCTCCCAGGTGGATACCCAGGAGGATTGCCGCCTGCAATACTTCCTGAAATACGGCCTGCGGGCAAAAGAACGAAAGGCGGCAGAGGTGGACCCGGCGGAGTTCGGCACCTATGTTCACGCCGTGCTGGAGCAGACGGGCCGGGCTGTGATGGACCGGGGAGGCTTCCATGGGGTGTCATTGGAGGATACCTTGGCGCTGGCCAGAGGCTTTGCCGATGCCTACGCCAGAGAACGATTCCGGGACATGGACTCCCAGCGGCTTACCTACCTATTTCAGCGGAACAACCGGGAGCTGGATATGATTGTGGAGGAGCTGTGGAAGGAGCTTAACGCCGCCGCATTTCAGCCTGTGGGCTTTGAGGTGGCCTTCGGCAAGGGAGGGCGGATGCCCGCCATTGCCATTCCCAATTCCGCCATGCCCGCGGTTCTGCGGGGCTTTGTGGACCGGGTGGACCTGTGGGAGGATACCACGGGCAGATTCCTTCGGGTGACGGACTACAAAACGGGACAGAAAAAATTTGACTACTGCGATATCTCTCAGGGTATTGGCCTGCAGATGCTGCTGTATCTCTTTGCCCTGGGGCATGGGGGCGGGGACCTCTTCGGGGAGGGCCTGCGGCCCGGGGGAGTGGAGTATTTTCCTGCCCGGGCCCCCTATCTGAAGGCCGATGCCCCCTTGGATCCGGCGGAGGCCGAGGAGGAGCGGGTCAAAGCCTTTTCCAGGTCCGGTCTCTTTTTGGAGGACCGCCGGGTTCTGGGGGCTATGGAGCCGGAGGGCCTGGGGGACCGGCTGCCGGTGGTGGAGAAAAAGGACGGAAGTCTGACGGGAAGCCTGGCTACTTCGGAGCAGTTCCGGCTGCTGGAGGGATACGTATTTCATTTGCTGGCAGACATGGTGTCGGAGATTGCCTCCGGAAGTGTCTCCCCCAATCCCTACAGCCGGGGTACGGCCCATGATGCCTGCCGGTTCTGCCCCTATGCGCCGGTGTGCCACCCGGAGAAGGAGGCCCAGCGGCGGAATTACCGAGCCCTGAAAGCCCAGGAATTCTGGGAGCAGGTGGAAAAGGAGGAGACCCATGGCTGAAACATTGACCCCTGCCCAGCGGGAGGCGGTAGAGAACCGGGGCGGAAAGCTCTTGGTCAGCGCTGCCGCCGGTTCCGGCAAGACCAAGGTCCTGGTGGACCGGCTTATGGGCTACCTGATGGATCCTATAGATCCGGCGGACCTGGATGAATTTCTGATCATCACCTATACCCGGGCAGCTGCCTCGGAGCTGCGGGCAAAAATCGCCAAGAAGCTGAACGAGCACATTGCGGCAAACCCGGAGGACAAGCACCTGCAAAAGCAGCTGCAGCGCCTCTATCTGACGGAAATTTCCACAGTCCACGGCTTCTGCGGAGACATTCTGAAGGAATACGCCTACCGGCTGGATCTGGATGCCGATTTTCGGGTGGCAGACGAGAACGCCTGCCAGGAGCTTCGGGAAGAAGTGCTGAAGGACCTGCTGGACAACGCCTACATAGACCTTTTGGAGGATGCCGGATTTCGGGCCTTCGCGGATACGCAGGGCCTGGGCCGGACGGACAAAGCCCTGCCGGAGCTCATCACCAAGGTCTATGACAGCGCCCGATGCCATCCGGACCCGGAGAGCTGGCTGGATGGGTGCCTCCTTGGCAATCTGACCCAGGCGGAGGGCGCGGAGGAAACTCCTTGGGGGAAATTCCTGATGGAGGACCTCTTTCGTTTTCTGGACGGACAGATCGCCGCCCTGGAGCGCTGCGTGGAGCTGGCCGGGGAGGCCCCCACGGTTCAGAACAATTTGGCGGACACGCTGCATCAGCTGAAGCACCTGCGGGAGAGTAGCACCTGGGATGAGGCAGTGGATCGGATCCGGATTTCCTTTGGCCGGTTGGTCTTCCCCAAGAAGGGAGACCCGGTGCCGAGAAAAGAAGAGATCAAGGCGGTGCGGGAGGCCTGCAAGGAGGGACTTGCCAAGCAGGGGAAGATCTTCTCCCGGAACTCGAAATCCCTTCTTGAGGACCTGGAGCAGATGGGCCTTGCCCAGCAGGGCCTGATCACCCTGGTGCGGCGGTTCGGGAAGGAATATGGGGCCCTCAAAAAGAAGCGCCGGGTCCTGGACTTCGGAGACCTGGAGCACAAGACTCTGGACCTGCTGCTGGGTCTTCGCCGGGACGGCCCAACTGCCGCTGCCCGGGAAATCGGAAAGCGGTACCGGGAGGTGCTGGTGGACGAATACCAGGACTCCAACGCTGTCCAGGATGCTATTTTCGGCAGCATCACCCGGGAAAAGCAGAATTGTTTTCTGGTGGGGGATGTGAAGCAGTCCATCTACCAGTTCCGGCTGGCGGATCCGGGGATCTTCCTGGATAAGTACAACCGCTACGGTCCGGCTGCCCAGGCCCAGCCTGGGCAGGGGCGGCGGGTGCTCCTCAGCGACAATTTCCGCTCCGGCGGAGAAGTTGTGGAGGCCGTCAATCAGGTGTTCTCCTGCTGCATGAGCCAGGATGTAGGAGGCCTCCGGTACGGGGAGGCCGAGGCCCTGCGGGAGGGTATTCCCCATGAACCCTTACCCAATGCCGGAGTGGAATTTTACACACTGGAGGCCCAGGAGGATGCCAACAGGGAGGAGGCAGCCTTTGTGGCCGGACGCATCGGAGAAATGCTGAACCGTGGAACGCTTGTGCGGACCAAGGAGGGGTTACGCCCTGTCACACCGGAGGACATTGTGATCCTGCTCCGGTCCCCAGGCTCCCTGGGAGCGGCCTTCCGGCAGGCGCTGGAAAAGGCGGGCATACGCTGCGCCACGGGGGCCGGAGAGGATCTGCTGAAAACCCCGGAGGTGGCCACCCTGCGGTCTATTTTGCAGACCATTTCCAACCCCCGGCAGGATATTCCCCTTCTCAGCGCCCTGGCAAGCCCAGCCTTCGGCTTCACCGCCGATGACCTGGCACGGATCAGAAGCGGAAAAAAGGATGGCTCCATTTACGACGCCATACTGGCAAGTGATGATACAAAGGCGGTTTCCTTCCGGCAGGAGCTGGAGGAGCTGCGGAAAAAGGCAAGGAGAAGCTCCCTGACGGAGCTCATGGAGCACCTGCTGCTGGTGACTAACCTGGATGGAGTTTATGCTGCCCAGCCCGGAGGGGACAGGGCCAAGGAGAATCTGCGGACCTTTTTCCAACTGGCGGTGAACTATGAGCAGGGAAACCTATGCACATTGGAGCAGTTTCTGGAGCACCTGGAGGCCCAGGAGGAGAAGGGGCTGCTCCGGGCCGGGACGCCTCAGTCCGGGGCAGTGACGATTATGAGTATCCATAAGTCCAAGGGCCTGGAGTTTCCCGTGGTATTCCTGTGCGGCCTGTCCCGAAAATTCAACCAGGAGAGCCTTCGGGAAGGGGTGCTCTGCGATCCGGAACTGGGTCTGGGGCTCATGGTGGCGGATACGGCGGTCCGGGTCAGGTATCCCTCTCTGGCAAGACTGGCCATCTCAGCGAAAATGAACCGAGAGGCCGTCAGCGAGGAACTGCGGGTACTGTATGTGGCGATGACCCGGGCCAAAGACCGGCTGATCATGACCTACGCCGCGAAAAAGGCGGCGGAGGATGTGCGGGAGCTGGCCCTGCGCCTGGGCCTGACAGGCCGGGAGGACCTGTGCCGGGAGGCCCGGTGCCCCGGGGACTGGGTGCTGCTGTCGGCTCTGCACCGTACAGAAGCAGGCGCGCTTCGGGGGCTCAGCGATGTGACCCTCCCAGGCACTGTCAGCGATCATCCTTGGGTCATCCGCTATCTGGACACCCATGAGGAGGGGGAGACGGTGGAGGAGCAGGAGCCCCAGGAGGCAGCCGCCATCCCAAGGGATGCGGCGCAGACCCTGAAAAATGCCCTGGCCTTCGTCTATCCCTATGCTGCCGCCACCCGGGCGGCCTCCAAGCAGACGGCCACCGGACGGAAGGGCCGGGAAAAGGATCAGGAGGCGGCCCAGGACGCTCCGGAAGAGAAGAAGCCCCAGCGGGTCTGGCGGAGGGCCTCCTTCACGGCTGCCCGGCAAGACGGCAGGAGCTACGGCAGCGCCATGCACCGGGTCATGCAATATCTCCACTTCGATGCCTGCGGCAGTACAAAGGGCGTGAAGGAAGAGGTGGGGCGCATGGTCGCCCAGGGCTTTTTGACGGCGGAAGAGGGCAGAAAAATCGACTGCGATGCCATTGCCCGGTTCTTTGAAACGGACCTGGGCTGGCGCGTCCGTCTGGGAGGCAACGTGCTCCGGGAATTCAAGTTCTCCATTCTGGACCAGGGCGAAAAGTACGGTCCCGGCCTGAAGGGGGAGCATGTCCTCCTCCAGGGCGTGGTGGACTGCGCCCTTTTGGAGGAGGACGGTATCACCATCGTAGATTTCAAAACGGACCGCATTGAGGAAGAAGATCTGCCCCAGGCTGTGGAGCGCTATCGCCTTCAGGTGGAGACCTATCGGGAGGCCATGGAGCGGATCTATGAAAAACCCGTGAAAAAGTGCCTGCTGTATTTCTTCCGTTTGGGAAGATTTGCTGAGGTATAAGAAGACCCCGGAGGGCGGCTGCCTTCCGGGGCTTTTGGTTACTGCCGGTTCTGATCCTGGCCTTTGCTCTGCTGGCTCTGGTTCTGACTCTGATTGCGATTTTCTTTGTGATTCATCCTGAAGAACCTCCTGAAAATATCCGCGGTATTTGGCCGCGAAGGTAGTTTGCCCCAATTTTCACGATTTATCCTTGGGCCGGAACAGAAGGCTTGCCAGAAGCCCGGCGAAAATGGCGGCGGTAATGCCTCCTGCCGTGGCTTTGAGTCCCCCGGTGAAGATACCGAGAAAGCCCTCCCGGTCCACGGCCTCCCGGACGCCCTTGGCCAGGGTGTTGCCGAAGCCTGTCAGGGGCACTGCTGCCCCGGCCCCGGCGAAGTCGGCAAAGGGCCCATAGAGCCCCAGGCCGCTCAGAACCACACCGGCCACCACATAGCTTACGAGGATTCTGGCCGGAGTCAGGCCGGTTTTATCGATGAGAAGCTGCCCGATCAGACACAGAGCGCCCCCGCATACAAAGGCCTTTACATAGTCCATGTTTATTGCCCTCCTTCGATGACCACAGCGTGGCACACCCCGGGGATGGGCAGGCCCTGCTGTGTTGAGGTGGGGGAAAGCAGAGCACCGGTGCCGCAGAAAAGAATTCGCTTCAGCTTCCGGGCGGCTAGCTTCCCCAAAAGTTCGCCGCAGAGTGAGATGGCGCTGCACCCACAGCCGGAGCCTCCGGCGTGGACATCCTGGGCGGTGTTGTCAAAGACCATGCAGCCGCAGTCCAGAAGCTTGCCACCCAATGGCAGCCCGCCCCGGCGGCCCAGCTCCAGCAGCAGCTCCTTGCCGTACTGGCCCAGGTCTCCGGTGACGATGAGGTCATAGTCCTCCGGCTGCTTGCCCAGGTCCTCCATATGCTGCCGGATGGTGGCAAAAGCCGCCGGGGCCATGGCGGCGCCCATATTGTTGGCATCCTGGATGCCCAGGTCTGTGACGGTGCCTACGGTGCAGGCGGTGATTTTCGGTCCCTTCCCCTGGGCGCAGAGCAGAGCCGCCCCGGCTCCGGTGACGGTCCATTGGGTTGTGGGGGCCCGCTGGCCGCCGTAGCCCAGAGGGAACCGGTACTGCCGCTCACTGGAGGCAAAATGGGAGGAGGTCATGGCCGCCACCCGGTCAAAGGTTCCGGAGCAGACGAGCAAGGACCCAAGAAGCAGACTCTCCGCCATGGTGGAGCAGGCTCCGTAGAGCCCCAGGTGGGCAGTGCCTGTATTGCGCATGGTGAAAGCGGAGCCAATGCACTGGTTGAGCAGGTCCCCAGACAGCACCAGGTCCAACTCCGACCGTTCCAGCTGCCCCTTTTCCAGCAGCAGCCGCAGAGCCGTTTCCTGCATGGCTTTCTCTGCCAGCTCCCAACTGCTCTGACCGAAATAGGTGTCCTGGCTGGTTTTGTCGAAGGTGTGGCTCAGGGGACCTTCCGATTCCTTTTTTCCCGCCACGCTGGCCCAGGCGGTGATCACCGCCGGTTCCGGCAGAATAAAACTGTGCCGCCCCCGCTTGTTTTGTGCCATGTAAGCACCCGCTTTCCCGTTTTAGGCTATTATTACCGGGACGGGGAGCATTTATACAAAGGTACAAAGGGGTGGGTTTTGCGGGGGACAGAATATGTTTCAGCCAGTCTGAGTAGAGCAGATACGAGTGCTTACCTGATTTGGGTAGGCGTGATGAAATAGCTTGAATATGTTGGTTTGGTCGGATATAATAAAAAAGTCAAAACAAGGCTGGACGGTTCAATAAGCAGAATATTCGTGAATTGTGCGTTCCTATCGTCCCCAAAATCAGCAATTGAGTGAACGGATGGTTGTGATTTGCTGAAAAAGGAAACCGAGTTCGCGAAATTTACAGACCATCTTATGGAAAAGGAGGAATTTCCTATGGACATAAATGCCGCGGCCAGCAATGCGGGCTCGGTGAAGGCTGTGCTGGATGTGCCGATTCTAACAGAAGACGGAGCCCTGACGGAGGCATCAGGGGAGATTACGGAGAAGATCGGGAAGCTGTTGTATAAGTGACCCGCAAGCGTTCGAAAATGTTCCTTGCCAGGGTATCATCCCGAAAGCCCCGCAGGATTCCAATTCGTTCTTTGAGGTATAGTCATGACATTCACACAGCATTATGATTCCCCGCTGGGCGGTATCCTGCTGGCGGCGGACGAAATCGGACTGACCGGCTTATGGTTTGACGGCGAAAAATATTTTGCCGACAATCTTCCGGCAGAACACATACAGAAAGAAACCTTCATTCTGTTTGAAGCCAAGCGCTGGTTAGACATTTACTTTACCGGCCAAGAGCCCGATTTTCTGCCGCCGCTGCATCCCATCGGCTCTGTGTTCCGGCAGTCCGTATGGGAAATCCTTTTACAGATTCCCTATGGAAAGACCACAACCTACGGCGAGATTGCACGGCAGCTGGCTGAAAAGCAAAAACTTCCCCGGATGTCCGCGCAGGCAGTTGGCGGTGCGGTGGGACACAACGCAATCTCCATCATGATTCCTTGCCATCGCGTGGTCGGAACAAACGGCAGCCTGACTGGATATGCCGCTGGAATTGACAAAAAGAGGAAGCTGCTGGAATTGGAAGGTAGCGATATGACCGGATTTTTTGTGCCGAAGTAGGGAAACATACCGTGATGAAATCTTCAAATCAAGTCCGGATTCAACAAGCATTTACCCAGCAGCCCCACGACCGTTGGCGGGGAAAACTGCCGATTTTACGATTGAATTATAAACAATCGTAAAAATTTACGACCAAATTTATGCGCGTTTACGCACGGAAGATTTTACTAGAATGGCCGATGTTTCGACTAGCGAGCAGTGCAGTCAAGAAATCAATCGCAAAAATTTGCGATTGATTTCTTTGCGTTTATGTATATAATATAATCAAAATGAGATAGGAAAGGATAAGACTACTATGCGTGAAACGAGAACTTTAGAATTTAAGGAAACAATCACAAATACTTTTCTTAAAACAGTCAGTGCCTTTTCTAATTACGATGGTGGAACAATTCTTTTTGGCGTAGATGACGATGGAAATGTAAAAGGTTTAATGGATGCCAAACAGGCTTGCCTGGATATTGAAAATAAAATCAATGACAGTATTTCACCTCAACCGAACTACACACTCGAAATACAGAATAATGATCAGACGATAAAGCTTACTGTAAAAAGTGGTCTTCAAAAGCCGTATTTATATAAAGCAAAGGCGTACAAACGAAATGATACAGCAACGATAGAGGTAGATACTCTGGAGCTTTCAAGGCTGATACTGGATGGGAAAAATATTAGATTCGAGGAATTGCCTTGTGAAAATCAGGAATTGACTTTTGATGTTTTACATCGTAAGCTGAAAGAAAGTATTCAGATTAAAACCTTTAATCTGGACACTCTGAAGACGTTAAGCTTATATGATGATACAAATGGATTTAATAATGCGGCGGGGATATTGGCAGATAAAAATCATTTTCCGGGAATCGATATTGTTAAATTCGGAGAAAGCATCAGCATCATTCAAAAGAGATCGACATTCGAAAATATATCAGTCTTGGATGTATATGAAAAGACAATAGATGTCTTTAGAGACTTTTACCAATATGAAGTAATACAGGGTGCTGACAGAAGGAAGCTGGAGAAGATACCGGAAGCAGCATTCAGAGAAGCAATCGCCAATGCTCTGATTCATAGGGTATGGGACGTGGATTCACAAATCAGGGTTTCGATGTTTGATGACAGAATAGAAGTCGTTTCTCCCGGCGGGTTGCCATCTGGAATAACAGAAGAAGAATATCTGTCAGGTAAACTTTCTGTTTTAAGAAACAGAAATCTGGCAAATGTGTTTTACAGATTGGGATTTGTAGAGATATTTGGAACAGGAATCGCAAGAATAAAACAGTTGTATGCAGAGGGTCTGGTAAAGCCAGAGTTTGAGGTGTCAGAGAATGCGATAAAAATCGTCCTTCCGATATTTATAAAGAATGTTAATTTTACCGAAGACGAAAAAGTAATTTATAAACTCTTAAGTAAGACTATGTTAAAACCAATAAGTGAAATTGTACCATATGTACCCTTTGGCAAATCAAAGGCAACAAAACTGCTGAAAGATATGGAGCAGAAAGGGGTGATTACAATTGAAGGGAAAGGAAGAGGTACAAAATATATAATAAAGTAGTATATGCACCAAAATCCGTGGTAGGCGATCACAAAACGGCGCAAAATACGGCATTTTCGGGTATTACAGAAAGGAAAAAATGACATGGTTCGTATACTTTTTGTCTGCCACGGCAATATCTGCCGCAGCACTATGGGGGAGTATATCCTCAAGGATTTGGTAAAAAAGGCTGGGAGAGAGGCGGAATTTGAGATCGATTCGGCGGCGGTGAGCCGGGAGGAGATCGGCAATCCCATTTATCCCCCGGCACGGCGGGAGCTGACGCGCCGGGGGGTGGCCCTTGGAGATCATCGGGCGCGTCAGGTGACGATGGAGGACTACCGGCATTTTGACCGGATCTATTTTATGGATGAGAGCAACCGCCGGTATTTGCAGCGGCTGCTGCCCCAGGATCCGGAGAAGATCCAAAAGCTGTTGCCGAGAGACGTGGCGGACCCCTGGTACACCGGTGACTTCGCTCAGACTTATGAGGATCTGATGGAGGGCTGCCAGAACATACTGGAGGAATTTTCATGAACGATCAAAAGCTGGAGGAGGCGCTTTCCGGGCTGCCGCTATATATTTATGCCTGGGTGGAGCCGGAGAGCCTGGAATTTTCGGATCGGGTGCGATGGATCTGCCAACATGAGTGCGCCATGTATGGCACGACCTGGGCCTGCCCGCCGGGGGTGGGTACGGTGGCGGAATGCAAAAAGAAGTGCCTGAGCTATAACAAATGCCTGCTGATCTCCACGATCAGCGAGGTGGCAGACATCAGCGATTTGCAGGCGACTCTGGCCACCCGGGGAGACCATGAGGCTGTGACGGATCAGGTGGGAGATATTCTCCGTTCCCTGGGGGCAGAGCCCTATATTCTCTCCACCGAGGCCTGCGCCATCTGCCCCAGATGTGCCATTCTGGACGGAAAGCCCTGCCGTCACCCGGATAAAATGCACCCCTGTGTGGAGAGCCAGGGTATCAATATCATTCCAACGCTGGAGGCAAACGGACTGGAATTTCAGTACGGGCAAAACGTGGTGACCTGGGTGTCGTTGCTGTTATTTCATGATACAATATAGATAAAAAATATCGATAAAAAGGTTTTAATTTCGGCATAACGCACAAAATACCTGGGGCTTTTTGTATATCCCGATAAAAATTCCTGGAATCGGGAATTCTTGTTGCAATTGAGGGTGCTCCGTGGTATACTATTTTGGCACTAACGATATTGAAATGTGTAAAAATTACGCAAAATAGCATTGCTTGCTATAGGAAAGGGGTATTTTATGTCTCATAAGTATGTCTACATGTTTACAGAAGGCGACGGTTCCATGCGTGAGCTTCTGGGTGGTAAGGGTGCCAATCTGGCGGAAATGACCAAGATCGGCCTCCCGGTTCCCCAGGGCTTTACTATTTCTACCGAAGCCTGCACCAAGTACTATGAGGATGGCCGGAAGATCAACGATGAGATCATGGCCCAGATCATGGAGTACGTGGATAAAATGGAAGAGGTCAACGGCAAGAAGTTTGGTGACCTCAATAACCCGCTGCTGGTTTCCGTCCGCTCCGGCGCGCGGGCCTCTATGCCCGGCATGATGGACACCATCCTGAACCTGGGCCTGAACGATGACGTTGTGGATGCCATGATCAAGGGCAACCCCGACCCCAAGTTCGCCCGGTTTGTTTATGACTCCTACCGCCGGTTCATCCAGATGTTCTCCGACGTGGTCATGGAAGTGGGCAAGAAGTACTTCGAGCAGCTCATCGATGCGATGAAGGCGAAGAAGGGCGTTCAGTTTGACGTAGAGCTGACTGCCGAGGACCTGAAGGAGCTGGCTGCCCAGTTCAAGGCTGAGTACAAGAATTACGACAGCATAGAGCTTTTGGTGAATAATCTATATGCTTCTATTTGTGCAGAGCTGGATGATTCCGATGTTCCTGATAGCAATAAGAATGCACTAAAGAAAGGTTATGACTTTATAACTACGAATTCAGGTATCAACAACAAGGACGGAAAAGAGTTCTTGACTAACTTGATAGACGAGGCAGATAAGCGCATCAATGGTTTTATGGTAACACATAAATACATAGATACGGTAAGCCAGTTCTATGTTGAATTTTTGCGCTATGCTAACAATGATAAAGGATTGGGTATTGTGTTGACACCTCCCCATATTACCCAGTTGTTTGTAGAACTTGCGGGTGTTAACAAAGATAGTGTAGTGTTGGATAATTGTGCGGGGACAGGAGGTTTCCTCGTTAGTGCAATGAAGGCGATGTTGGAGGATGCTCATGGGGACATCGCTAAAGAGTCAGACATCAAGCGTAAGCAACTTTTGGGTATAGAGTTTGACGATGAAATCTATACTCTGCTTATATCCAATATGATTATCCATCGTGATGGGCGCACTAATATAACATTGGGTAGTTGTTTTGACCAAGATTCAGACAAAATAAAGG
>OLHA01000221.1_pt1 | contig 33335 bp, 30 predicted proteins | sample 1605961 | NCBI WGS metagenome assembly OLHA01 (sample SAMN03283288) | human gut metagenome | biome: human-associated habitat; material: feces | host: Homo sapiens | place: Peru | collected 2012
GGCCGATGCGCAAAATGCAAAATTGTTGACCACGGAAAAAGACTGGGTTCGTTTACCGGCCCGCGTGCGCGATAAAATAAAATATGCACAATTGAAAACCGTAATAGACAATGCATTTTTTGATTGGTTAAAGGAGAAATTAGAAAATGACAACACTGGCCAAAAAAATTAAAATCACTGGCGTCGGAATTCATTCGGGTTTGCCGGTAAATATGGTTGTAAAACCATCGAAAAAACCGGGAATATTTTTTCATCGCACGGATATTGCTGGGTCTGAAATGATTCCGGCATTGGCGCAAAATGTTGGCGAAACAAAAATGCGTAATACCACAATTGGTTGTCCCGCGGGCGCCCATGTTCAGACAATTGAACATTTAATGGCAGCGTTGTTTTTGTCGGGTATTGACAGTGCGGTTATTGATATTGATGGCCCGGAAACCCCGATTATGGACGGCAGTGCGTCGGAATTTATTTCAAAATTTATGGGAAATACAACCGGCAAATCCCAAATGGCAAAGATTATCGTTTGTCGTACGGTTATTGTTCGTGCGCGTGATGTGTTGCGCGATTTGCCAAAAGTGGTTCGTTTCAAATTGTGGGTTATGAATAAAATTGCGGGTCGTAAAAGTGATGGTTTTGTTAAACTGGAACCAAATGATGGTTCCGCGTTGGATATTACCGCGACATTGGTATATCCCGAAAAAATCATTGGCCGCCAGAGTTTTTCATATCGGTTTGATGGCACGAAAAAATCAGTGAACAATTTTATTAAAAACATTGCGCGTGCGCGCACTTTTGGCAAATATTCCGAATGGGAATATTTAAAGGCGCATGGCATGGGGCGCGGCGCCAGTGAAAAAAATGTAATTGCATTGAATAACACTGGTGACGGGACATTAAACCCAGTAATTTGGCCCGATGAATTTGTTCGTCATAAAATTATTGATGCGATTGGCGATATGTTTACATCGGGCGGCATGATTGTTGGAAATCTGGAATCGTACAAAGGCAGTCACGCCATGAACAATTTGGTTTTGAAAAAATTGTTCAGTGACCCGGCGAATTATGATATAGTTCATGGTAAATAAAGGATTTATTATGAAAAAATTTTTATCTGTGTTTTGTGTGCTTGTGCTGGCGGCATGTGGTGGCATGATTAAAAACGAAAATGGCAGTGAATTTTTAACTCAATTGGATTCCGAACCAATTGGTTGTACATATTTGTACAAAATTGAATCCGAGGCATCGGTATACGATGCTGATGATGCGCGCAGATATTTGGAAAATCGCATTGCCGACCAGGCACGCAGTGGCAACGCATATTGGATTACCAGCCAACGCACCCGTCCAAACGAGTGGGTTATTTTTGGCCCAGAACGCGCGTTTATTTTAACGGCAAATGTATATGATTGTCCGCATCCACGCACTGTGCGAACAGCAAACCAGGCAACAAACACAACAACTGAAAAAACGGTCGTTGTCCAGTGTGAAAATATGTATGGTAATTGCCAGTAATATTTATTAAAAAACATACAAAAATATAATTGCGCCCGGCCAATTTTTTGGCCGGCGTTTTTAATTCTGTGTTTGCGTTATGCGCGCGTTTTGTGTTATAATTGTCGTGATATTAAACCAGAGAGAGAAATTGCCAGACAAAGTAATAAATATCAAGCGCAAAAAATATGCCGTCGGTCTGTTTTGGCAACCTGCCATGGTCGGCGTGGCACCGCGTGCGTATGCGCGCGCATTGGCGCGTGGTATGAACAGAAAATTGAATCTGTTCACAGAATATCGCACACTGATTGGATTGGGCGCACGTCGTGCAGGACATCGTATTGGTATGCCATCTGCCGCGGCCGAGGTTATGGACGCCTTGACCGAATATAATTCTTTTCTGGGGGTGTTTGATACAGAAAATGGTTTTTACCTGGTTGCGGTGCGTAATAGCATAATTCTGCAAGATAAATTGTTTGATTCCCAGGATGCGGCGCGTGCAGAATATTTTCGTTTATCAGAAATTCCTGATTGGGGTGCGTTGTTTGCGCCGTCTGCGTGGGGTATGCCACGTGCGATTGAACGAAACTTATCAGATTTAATTTCGGGTGGTGCGCGTGCGACGTTGCGCCCAATCAGTCGGTTCAGACGTGTTTTATTGTCGGTTGTTTTGTTGGCTGTGTTTGTGTTTTTCTTGTTATCATTTTTCCGCGAACCAATTCGCCAAATGATGACACCGCCCCAGGTTGCAAAAATAAACCCAGAATTGGCGGCCGAATATAAACGCCAAATTGCAGAAAAAAACAAAGAACTGGACGCTGCGTTTAATATAGAGAAAAAAACAGCACCGGCACCGATTGTTATGCCATACGACAAATTGCCAGATGTGACACGTCGGGCCCAGGTATGTTATCAGGCAATCGGCTTTGTAATGCAACCAATTCCTGGCTGGAACCAGGTGTCGGCTGAATGTGGCGAAACCCACGCGTCGGCACGGTTTAAGCGCAGTTTTGGAACACTGGGGGATTTTTACAGCGTTGCCACAGAACTGATGCCGGCCGCATATGTCAACGAAGAATCCGCAGATGTTGTGACGGTGCGTGCGACATTGCCAACTGTGCCAACTGTTGCGTCGGTTGATGAACGTGATATTGATACGGTCTTGCGCGCGATTCAGACGGCATTCCAGGGAATTTCAACAGATGTTGAAACAAATGTTGCAACCGATACGTTAAGCAATGGCGTTGATGTTGCAACGGTGAACTTGATAGAAGTTGCGGCAGAATCAAAAATGACGCCGATGCAGTTTATGAAAATCTTTGACGATTTTGGTGGGGTATATATGACACGTTGCACATGGGACGCGTCGCGCCGCATCTGGAACTATGAGGTGATAATCTATGTCAAATAAAATGAAGTATGTTTTGTTATTTTCTGTGTTTGCGTTTGCTTTTTCTGGGACGCAATCGTTTGCCGCAGATGATAAAACGGTGACAACTGATGACGATATGGAACAAGTATCGGCCGATGCCGTATCTGATTACCAGGTTGACGGTTCGCTGTTTCAACAGATTACTGATTTGGAACAGGAAAAAATTTTAATGCAACTGGAAAAAGAACGCGCGCAACTGGATTTGGAACTAGACCGGTTGGCGGCCGAAAAAATCAAGTTGCATATGGAAATTGATACGTTGTCTGGGCGCGCCGAACAACAGCAACAGGAACTGGACGCCGCCAAGGCCAAGTTAGAGGCTGAAACCGCCAGACTGGAACGCGAAAAACAGGCATTGGAAAATGAAAGTTCTGCCCCACGCGTTGCCAACAAGGGCGCGTCTGCGTCTGATAATGATTCAGATGTTAAAATTTCTGAAAAATACAAATTGGTCAACGTGTTTGGCGTCGGAAATCAATTACAGGCAACAGTCGCAGATTTAAAAACAGGCCAGAATAAAAAGATTTCTGTTGGCCGCAGTCTGGACGGATTTACCGTAAAATCTATATCACTGGACGAAGGAATTGTTTTTGTCACACCATCTGGGGCAACCCAGGCGTTAAACGTGACAAACGCAAAATAAAAATGGATTTAACGCGATATGAACAATACGGAAAATGATATTTTGAACAATATCCCAGTGGCTGAACGTCCATCTGTTCCGTCGGGGTTGGAAAATGCCGAAACCAAGGATATTGTTGATTATTTGTTTTCAAATGGGAATCGTTTGTTGACGGCAACTGGGGGATCCCAGGAACTGCCAAAAGATACCCAGGGTTTAATTGCGTATTTTTCCGGTGGGGAAATTATTATTTCACGCACGCACCGATATGATGGGCGTGTGATGGCGTTCTTGGATTTGTTGCGCGCACGCGCACGTCCAATGCGAACACCGTTTTATTCTGATTTAGGTTTGGTGTCGGCGATATATAAATCATACGAGGCACGCCTGGGTGGGCCGGTACGTGTCAGTCGCGATTTTGACAACCAAATGCAGAAAGATTTTGTGGATATTGTTGCACGTGCCGCTGCGCAAAAAGTGTCAGATATTCATATTGAGGTTGGTGACCAAACCACAATCTATTTCCGCATTGACGGCAGTATGCAGCCCGTTCTGGAATATAATTCGGGGTGGGGCGAATCATTTGTTCGTGCGGCGTTTGCGTCGTCTGATATGTCAAACGCGAACTATGCCCAGAACGAATACCAGGCCGCGCAAAAAGACGGACGAACACCACTGCGTGGGACCAAGGATTTATACCTGCCGATGGGGATTCTTAGTATCCGTATGCAGTTTAATCCAATCGCGTTTGGTTCGCGGTATGTGGTTATGCGATTGCTGTATGATAACCCGTCCGAAGGTATTAAAACCGAACAAGAATTTGGCGAATATGAACAGCGTTTGTTGATGCGTCTGCGCGCGTTTCCAACTGGACTGGTAATTGTTGCGGGGCCAACCAGTTCTGGTAAATCTACGACATTGGTGCGTAATATGTCGCTGATGTTAAAAGAACGTAATTACGAAATAAATATGATTACGGTGGAAAATCCGGTTGAACAAAAGATTTTTGGCGCGCACCAGATGCCTGTGGTAAATACCACAAACGAAGAACAACGCGAAGACAGATATACCGAGGCACTGGCCGCGGCATTGCGCAGTGACCCAGATACATTGATGGTTGGGGAAATTCGCACGTTGGCGGCGGCCCAGTTGACGGTGCGTGGTGCGTTATCTGGTCATAACGTTTGGACAACGTTGCACGCGAATTCGGCAATGTCTGCGTTGACCCGTTTATTAGACCTGGGGATAGAAGCGTTCAAGTTAAAAGAAGAAACACTGATGCGTGGATTGATTTCTATGCGTCTGTTTAAAAAGGTTTGTCCATTTTGTCGTGAACGGTTGATTGACCACCCAGAACATCCGGCCTATGGGCGTGTGATGACGGCATTTGGGGAACTGGGATTGCGCCAGGTTTATATCCGCGGTGCCGGGTGCAAGGAATGCAAGGGAACTGGAACGCTGGGACGTATCAAGGCCGGCGAAATCATCATTACAAACAGTGAATTTTTACGTCTGGCGTTGGCTGGAAATACCGACGGTGCATTGCGTTATTGGCTGGAAGATATGGACGGCCGCACATTAAAAGAGGCGGCAATGTCACTGATGTTGCAGGGAATTATCGGCGTTGATGAATTGGAACGCTGGGTTGGATTACTGGACAGACCGGGGGTGTATTAAGGTATGACAACCAGACTGGACAAATTATATGCCAAAATTGCTTTCAGATTAAATACTGAAAAACGTATGGCCACCGCGCGCAAGTTGGCGTCACTGTTGCGTAATGATTTTACGTTGATGGACGCGCTGGGGCGATTGGAAATGGTGGAATCTAAAAATGGCCGCAATCCAAACGAGCCGTTTGCAATCGTGATGCGTGAATTTCAGAAAAATCTGGAACGTGGTATGAGTTTTTCAGACGCAACCCGTGGTTGGGTTCCACTGGAAGAATCGTTGTTGGTGACGTCTGGAAATTTATCTAATTTGGTTGTTGCGCTGGAAAATGTTACGCGTGTTGTTGATGGAACACAACGGATAAAGCGCGCGATGATATCTGCGGTTGCATATCCGTTGTTTTTGTTGGCACTGACGTTTTTGATTATCATTATGGTTGGTTTATATCTGGTGCCACCATTGGCCGAGGTTGCAGGCCCAACAATGGTGTGGCAGTCTGCGGCGTCATCACTGATATGGTTGTCTGAATTTGCTGGACAGTATTGGTATGCGTTTGTGATTGGTTTTGCCGCGCTTGGTGGCATTATCTGGGCCAGTTTGGCAAATTGGACGGGAAATCTGCGTAAATATTTTGATAAATTACCACCGTGGAATGTGTATAAAATTCGGTTGTCTGTTGACTGGCTGATGAGTTTGTCGTCCATGGTTGCTGCCGGCATTACAATCCCAGATGCAATGCGTATGTTGGCTGATGGTTCAAATCGGTATCTGCGGACGATATTGAACGACACGTTGCACTATATCGCCAATGGTGATAATTTAGGCGTGGCGTTGGCAAATACTGGGCGCAATTTTCCGAATTCTGAAATGATTGGCGATTTGGCAATCTATGCAGATATGAACGGTTTTGATGAAAATTTATCCCGTGTTGCAAATGATTATCTTGATGAATCTGTGCGCAAAATGGAATCAATATCAAATGTAATGAACAGTATTGGTATTTTGTTGGTATCTGCGGTTATTGCGTGGGTTGTTCTGGGGACGTTCCAGATGCAAGACCAAATCACCGCCGCATTATCATAAGTTTATGTTTATGAAAAAAAATCGCCCGTTGGGGCGATTTTTTATACCATAAATGGCAGGTTTTCCAGGTTTCCTTCGGCAACACGGACGTTGACGTCCAACAGTATAAATACGGCGTCAGGTGTTTTAGGAATGTGTTCACTAAACAGGTCTGTGCCCAGCAAGTGGCTGGTGTTGACGGACAATTTTGTTATTAAATGGTCGTCGTCTAACAGTGTGTAAATTGGGCCAATATCGCGCGGTGTGTTTTCGCCAACCTCGTGTTCATTCTGGGGACAGCGCAGGCCGTCCAGCAACGTTTTTACGCGGTTATCAATATCGCGACGCGGAACACCCACAATTTCAGGGTGCATCATCTGGATATCAATTTCTGCCAGTAATTTCAGGTTTGGTGTAATAATCGGATTCCAATCAATTCCGCCCACGTGACGCGTAGAAATTGGGCTTTTTGTTGCGGTTGGCAACATATACTGGGTCAGATTATTCCACGGCTGGTGTTCCACCAGTTTTTTCAGTTGTGGGTGAAATTGCATACGAATATCTGCGATGTGATGCGAACGTTTTTTTGGGTTTGTCAGAATATCCCCAAAATACAATAACTTAAATTTCATGTTGTTTCCTTGTGCTTTGTCCTTTTTTCTTGATAATTATACCAGAAATTGCTATTTTTTACATAGAAAAAAGAAAGGAAATTATATGTCTGTAAATAATGAATATACTGGTGATTCAATCAAGGTTTTAAAAGGACTGGAAGCGGTAAAAAAACGCCCTGGAATGTACATCGGTGACGTAGGCGAAGGCGGTTCTGGTCTGCATCATATGATTTACGAAGTTGTCAATAATTCTATTGACGAGGCGATGGCCGGTTATGCAGATACAGTGTATGTTTCATTAAACGCAGACGGGTCGGCGACAATTCGCGATAATGGTCGTGGTATGCCGTTTGATATAAATCACGAAACTGGACGCAGTGCGCTGGAACTGATTATGTGCGAACTGCACGCAGGTGGTAAATTTGATAACGAAAACAATGGCGCGTACAAGGTGTCTGGCGGTTTGCATGGTGTGGGTGTGTCGGTTGTAAATGCGCTGTCCACGTGGTTAGAAGTGCGCGTATGGCGTGGCGACAAAGAAGCAATTATGACGTTTGCCGATGGTGTGCCGACGTCTGATTTAAAGATTGTTGAAAACAAAACACATCACGAACACGGGACCGAGGTCACGTTCTTGCCGTCGCCAGAAACATTTACAGGTACTGTGTTTAATTTTGACACAATGGAAACCTGGTTGCGTGAACAGTCATATCTGAACGCAAACGTAAAAATTATTTTAGAAGATTTGCGTGGCCCAGAAAAAAAGACGCGCGAATTTCATTCGGTTGATGGGTTAAAGGGTTTTGCAACATATCTGGATAAATCCAAAGAATTGCTGAACCGTGAACCAATTCACATTATCAAACAGATTGATGAAACATATATTGAAATTGTTCTGCAATGGACAACGGCATATACAGAAACATCGTTGTGCTTTACCAATAATATTCCAAACCGTGACGGGGGAACACACCTGGCCGGTTTTCGTGCAGGTCTGACACGTGCAATCAATAAATACATTGGCGAAAAGGTGACAAAAAAAGACATCAGTCTGTCGGGCGAAGATTTCCGCGAAGGCTTGACCAGTATCGTCAGTGTGAAAATCCCAGACCCAAAATTTGGTTCCCAGACCAAAGATAAACTGGTATCCAGCGAGGTTCGCCCACTGGTTGAAAATACAGTATCTGAATTGCTGTATGAATTCTTGGACGAAAATCCAGCGATTGCAAAGTTGATAATAGACAAGATTATAGAGGCCGCCACCGCGCGCGAGGCTGCACGCAAGGCGCGTGAATTATCGCGCAAGAAAACAGGGCCTGAATTGGGCGGTCTGCCGGGCAAATTGGCAAATTGCAGTGAACGCGACCCAGCAAAATGTGAATTGTTCATAGTTGAGGGGGACTCGGCTGGTGGTACGGCAAAGCAGGGACGTGACCGTAAGACCCAGGCTATTTTGCCGTTGCGTGGTAAAATCTTGAACGTTGAACGTGTGCGTTTTGATAAAATGTTGGGGTCAGATACAATCGGGGCATTGATTACAACAATGGGCGCAGGTATCGGCAAAGACGATTTTGATATTGAAAAAATGCGCTATCACAAAGTTATTATTATGACCGATGCTGATGTTGACGGACAACATATTCAGACGTTGTTGATGACGTTCTTTTTCCGCTATATGCCCGAGGCGATTGAACGCGGATACATCTATGTTGCAAAACCACCACTTTACGGTGTGACGCGTGGAAAACAGCAATTATATCTGCAAAATGAACGCGAAATGGACGACTATCTGATGGACCAGTTGGCGACAGATGGTATCATTGAAACGTTTTCTGGGACACAGATTTCAGGCGCAGACTTAAAGCGTTTGTTGACATTGATTCTGAATATGCAAAATACATTGCAGGCATTGGGACACGTTGTGCCGTTGCGGTTTATTGAAGCCTTGGCATTGAACGGGGTGTTTGATAATGAAACCGCCGATGCGTTTGCGACAACACAAAAACTGTTGGATGCCCAAGAACTGGAATTTGAACGTGGTTGGCACGTGTCTGGCGATGCGTCGGGTATCACAATCACACGCACGTTGCGCAGCGTCACAGAAACATACGTTTTGCCACGTGAAAAAATCAATTCGCCAGAAATTCGCGCGTGGTTGCGAATGGACGGTCGCAACGAACTGATGGAAATATTTATCCACCCGTGCACGTTGCGCGTCAAGGCAAAATCGCAAAAGATTTGGGGTGCATTGAACCTGTTGAACACGGCATTTGAATACGCGAAAAACGGGTTAAAGATTCAACGATACAAAGGTTTGGGTGAAATGAACGCCGAACAGTTGTGGGAAACAACAATGGATCCAAATAACCGCAGTTTGTTCCAGGTTAAAATCAATGACGCGTCCCAAGCAGACGAAGTTATATCTATGCTGATGGGCGATGTTGTTGAACCGCGTCGTGACTTTATTGTAGATAACGCATTGTCGGCGAATTTGGACGTTTAATAATATGTGCATCGTCAATATTTTTACGGCTGAATGGTTCTTTTGGTTGGATAAAAAATTACGCGCGATGGGCGCGGACAGCGATGCACAATCGTTTGATGAAATACGCGATAATCTGTCACAGCGGCGTGTTTGCACGCCGGACGCGTTTGCGGAAAATTGCGCCTATGTTATCTTGGCTGGTGGCTTTTCGCAAAAAACAGCCAAGAATATTCACGAAAAAATAATGTCTGCACTGCGTGCGCGTGGTGCAGATTTTGATTATCTGTTTTCAATTTTTCATAATAAAAATAAAATCGCGGCGATTTGTAAAATTTGGGAAATGCGCGAAGAAATATGTTCAGAATACTATAAATTATCTGATACAAATTCGCGGTTGAATTTTTTATCTGGGTTGCCACATATTGGAAAAATTACCGCAAATCATTTGGCGCGAAACCTGGGCGAAGATGTTGTAAAATACGACATCTGGATTCAACGACTGGGGGTGCGATACAGCGGAAACACAGCGTTGTGCGCGTTGGTTGATAATGGTAAATTAAATTGCGATGTTCGCGCGGCGTGCGATAAAATGTTTGACCATTTGTGCGCTGTGACGGGGTTGCCACGTGGATATATTGATGTGGTGTTATGGAAATCTTTGCAAACAGGATTGATAAAACTATGAATATAAAAATACAAGAATCGTGGAAAGCGGCATTGGCCGACGAATTTGACAAAGATTATTTTATCAAATTGACGGATTTTGTTCGTGCGCAATATCTGTCTGGACACCAGGTTTTTCCCGAACCAAAAAATATATTTAATGCGTTTAATTTATGCCCGTTGCCAGATGTCAAGGTTGTGATTATCGGCCAAGACCCATATCACGAACCAGGCCAGGCACACGGGTTATGTTTTTCGGTTTTGCCACCGACACCTGTGCCACCCAGTCTGGTAAATATTTATCGTGAAATTGAATCTGACCTGGGGCGGCCCAGTGCGACACACGGCGATTTAACCGCCTGGGCGCGCCAGGGGGTATTGCTGTTAAATTCAACATTGACGGTGGCGGCACATCGTGCGGCATCACACGCAGGCCACGGTTGGGAACAATTTACAGACGCGGTTATTCGTGCGGTTGCGCACCGGGATAATATTGTTTATATGTTGTGGGGCGCGTCCGCCCAGCGCAAGGCGGAATTTGTTGACCCGGCGCGTAATCTGATTTTGAAATCAGCGCACCCGTCACCACTGTCGGCGTATCGTGGATTTTTTGGCAACCATCATTTTTCGCGCGCGAACCAGTATTTAATTCAGCATGGCAAAACACCGATAGAGTGGTAAAAAACACCGGCATTTGCCGGTGGTTTTACTTTGCACCAAAAGCCATATCCATTTTTAATCCTGAACTGGTTTCCGTGTATTGAATTGTTCCAACGGATTCAGTTGGCAGATTGTTTGATGGATTTTCACCATAATAACCAATGTTCATTATGGCATCACTGGCTGTTGCGCGACCAGTTGTATCAACCGATTGCAGTGGCAGCATATTACCAGTATTATTTTCAAATATAATTGTTCCGTCATTTTTTGCGGTGACATCATACCAGTTGTTAAACTTTGCCGAAACTGTGCTTGATTTAGATGTTACGTCAAACGTTACGGATGCATCACCACTCAAATTCAGACTGGCGTCCCCAGATGATACGGTACCAACCGCACGACCAGAAAATGTTAAATCTTGCGCAATATCTGCTGGGTCTATTTTTTGTGATGCATATCCACCGGCAAATACACCATTGTCTTGAACGGTTTCGGACGTTTCCAGACCAGTGTTTTTGTCAGTTTGTTTTTTTACAATATTATATGTTCCAAAATCAGAATACGACAGTCCCAAATCCTTGCCACCGGAATCATAGTTCATTGTTGTCGTGGTTATGTATTGCGCATCAGTATCAACGTTGGTCCAATTTTCAAAATCAGTTGTGTTTTCACCTTGGGTAATTTTTGCACCGGTTATACGTCCATCTGTGTCCAATATAAATTTTATTTTTGAACCAGATGTTGAATTAAATTCGGCGTCAGCGGCACTTAAATCTGTGGTGTATTTATGTATTTCGTCCGATATTTTGTTATAATACGCCCCGTTGTTGTTGCGCCATTTTACAAAACATGCAGCGGCCGAGCCGACGCTTGTATTATTAAAGCACGAATTCAATCTGTTATCGACAACATATGCCGCCATGTGCATCAGCGTTAAATTATCAGCAAACTTTGTTTCTATTTCTGATGCGGTGTGAGCGCCACTGGTCAGCCATGCGGCCGCGGTCGCAATGTCGCCCTTTGAAATATCTTGACCGATATTTGGGTTATATAAATTCCACTCGTTTAATCTGTAGACAACGTAATCAGAAATTTGGTTTTCACTGTTAGATATCAAACCTGTTTTTTGCGCGTTGCTGGTTGTAATAGTGTTTTCAAAATCCTGGATCGGATTGGTTGGCACGCCCAGCGGATTATGTGGTCGATTTTGGTATGGATAACTTCTGGAATCAGAGTTTCCACCACACGCAGATAACAAGAAACATAATGTGAATATACTTAGTTTTTTCATGTGCTCGCCTTATGTTTGTGTGTTATGACATTGGTCATTGTGTCATACACAGGTATAAATTTCCATAAAAAACACCGGCATTTGCCGGTGTTTTTTTTATCTGCACTCTCAGAAATTATACGTAATGCCCAGACCGTAAAATGCGTATGAATAATTGGCCTTGGCGGTGTTGGCATTAGAAAAATGTTGCATAAATAATTCAATGTTTGTGCGGTCGTTTAATTTATATCCGCCAATCATTTTCCATTGAAATAACAACTTTGCCCCCAGACGTTCGTTCTGTTGTGCCTGCAGGCCGACGCCAATGCCATTGGAATAATACCATTTTTTGCCACTGAATAACACAATGTCTTCGCTGATAAATACCATTGGAATTGTGTATTTTTCCCAATTCCAGCCGTATTTTTTACCAAAACCCAACGTCTGGCCGATATTTAATGACTGGCGCGCAGGAAGGCGAAAGAACGTCGTCGGCTGGGAATACTGGATGTGCAACATATAAAACGGCACCGGACGCGCAGGTGGCGGAACCAAGAAACCACTGTCTATGCCCTGGCCAAGATGAAATGCAATTTGATTTTCATATTTGCCAAAAAACACGTTCTGGTCGGCCATAGCGTTGGTCGCAAACAATAACGTGGATAAAAATAATGCGATTTTTTTCATGCGCATAATGATACACTATTTTCAGCCATTATTCAAATGAATTTATTAAAAAACATAACGATTTTTCAACAGGAACGATTTCTTTGCCTTTGGTGGCATTATTTGTTTCTTGCAATCGGGAAAAAGTCTGTTATAATGCGTCGCATTGGCGGGATAGCTCAGCTGGTTAGAGCAGTGGAATCATAATCCACGTGTCGGGGGTTCAAGTCCCTCTCCCGCTACCATCCGTCTTCGCTTCGCTCCGTCGCGATTGGTACAATCGGGCGGGGCGATGTGATTTTATCACGCGAAACGGATGCCACGACGTAGTGAGCCAATGCGAACGAAGACGGGCAAAATAATGTATTACGTGTACATATTGCAAAGTATAACCTTTCCAGATAAATTTTACATTGGCTATACCGATGATTTGAAAAGACGCCTGGCCCAACATAATAATGAACACGTTGGGTATACAAACAAATATCACCCATGGAAAATCAAAAATTATTTCGCCTTGGACGATAAACAAAAAGCAAAAGATTTTGAAAAATACTTAAAATCGCAATGTGGTCGTGAATTTATAAAAAAACATTTCTGAATTCCCTCTCGTGCTGCGACATGTGTGTTTTTTTATTCTTGATTTTTATGTGCAATACCGTATAATTGCTGGGCAATAGTAAATTGCCCTAATAGTCTAGTGGTAAAACACGTCCTTGGTAAGGACGAGTCGCAAGTCCGATTCTTGCTTAGGGCACCAGAAATATATCATCTGCTTTGCGTTTGTTTGTTTTTGTTCAGGTCGTGTATGTCTAATACACTCCCATCACAAAAAACTGCACAATACGCAGTATCTGATACATTTCACGAAATGCACCATTTGCGTTTGTTTTTTGCAAGATGTATTTCACTGTTGCGGGGATTTATGGGCGCGATTGTGTTGATGTGATTGACAACCACGGAATAATCTGAACCCACGACATCCGTTTAATAGCTCCTTTTAAAGAGTTTTTTTCGCTATCTTTGTTGCGTTTTGTTCTGATTATAATCGGTACAGGTTATGTGTCTTTATATTTTTTATTTAATTTTTCCAGAATAACGTATCCTTTTGGGATGGCTTGTAGTCAAGTCGCTTTCAGATCGGGCTGACTGATCTAAGAATTTTGCTCTTATCATATATTGGCTTGATTTTTTTTTGCTTTTGTGATAACATAATGACTAAATTGGTGTGGTTTGTGTTTTCTCGGCTGCTGTGTTGAGAAATTTTTTTATAAAAAAATAACACATGTGAACTACGACGATTTTTTCGTTGCTATTTGCTGTAAATGAGCTAAAATGACGTGAACAAGTAAAAAATAAGGCTATAAAATGCTAATAGATTTTTCTGTAAAGAATTATAAATCCATCAAAGATACAGTGTCCGTGGATATGACTTATTCTCAGAGACTGCCTAATGGTTATCGTGATAGCGATGTTTTGTTTTTTACTGAGGTCAAGAAGCATAGAATAATCCCTTTTTTGGCTATTTATGGTGCAAATGCTTCAGGTAAAACCAATATAATTAGTGGGCTGGCTTCATTAAGAGCTTTTATAATAAACGATTGCAATTCGCAAGAAAGACCATTTCCATATACACCATTTTTGTTATCAAAAGAAACTAAGGATGATTTTACGGAGTTTTCCATTTTTCTTGAAAAAAATGGCAATATTTATAAGTATTTGTTGGCTTTTACTGCGGATAGGATTGTTAACGAAAGTTTGAAAAAAGTATTGTCAGATGGTACAGAGTCTTTGATTTTTGATGTCAAAGACAAACAATTCAATATAAAGGTAGATTCTTCTTATAATTTGAAGACAATTTATGAAAATGAATGCAACTATATATCTAGTTTCCTTGTGAAATTAGCTACCAGGTATGTAGGATTTTCAGATGATATAAATGCAGTATATGATTATATAAAAAATGATTTGGAGGTCTATCCTAATAATAATTTTCATGAATCTTTTGCTATAGATAAAGCGAAAATTGTAAATGATGACGATTTTTCAAAAGCGGTCAAAAAGATTTCTCAATTATTGTCAAATATGGATATTGCTTTAGAAGGTGTTAATTGTAATAGGTCTATAAATACGATTGAGAATGGAGAAACCGTTAATTTGTTGACTTCACCAAGTCAAAGGATGTCTTGGAGAAAAAAAGATTCAGACAAAATAGAAATGAGATTTGATTCATTTAAGTCAATTCATAAGGATGACCAAGGAAAAAGTGTAGAATTTGATTTTTTGACTCAAGAGTCGTATGGTACTATAACATTATTTGGACTTTTGGGGGTAATAATAGATGTTTTGGGACGAGGAAAAACGCTGGTTATAGATGAAATAGAAAGGAGTTTGCATTCCGATATAGTAAGATATATTATGAGAATGTTTCGGGATAAAAGAATTAATAAAAAAGGTGCTCAACTGATATGTGCATCTCATGATTTGCATTCATTGGATGATTTGCAAAAAAGTGAGATAGCAATTGTAAAGAAAGTTAATAATGCGACTATTTTACAATATATTTCGGAGTTCGAGGTTAGAAATGAATTAAATTTCTATAAAAATTATTTATCTGGTAGATTTGGTGGTCTTCCCAATATGGTATTTGATCCAAATGTAATGGAGGACTAAATGGTTAGGGCGACAAGAAAATCTTTACCTATATCTTTTTATCACATTGTATGTGAGGGGGATTCTGAGGTTTTTTATTTGGAAAAATTGGGTCAATTTCTGCATAGTAAAGGGATTCACTTAGAAACTTCAATAAAACCATATAGTCCCAAAAAAACTAAAAATAAATGCGTGTTAACCGACCCTTTGCATTTGTTGGAATATGCAAAAAGATTGAAAAAAGATAAGGACGAGTTTCAGCATCCTGATGTTATGTGTGTGTTGCTAGATGAAGATGTTTTTATTAGGGGCAAATACAACAAGAATGATTTTATTCAACAGTGCAGTCTTTGCGGGGTGACGCCTTTATTCCAAAGAAATAATTTTGAAGATTTTTTGATTTGTCATTTGGATAGTTCTAAGATTGAATGTTGGAAAGCAATTGTAAGTGGCTACGACGCTCCGATGACTGATAAAGAGATTATGGATAGAATTGTTAATATAATTCCAAATTATAAAAAGGGTTCAATTCCGTTGTATTTACAGGAAAGAGTCTTTTCAATTGAAGCTTTCAAACAGGTTATATCTATTTCAGCGGATGTAAAAATGCCTTTTATGTTTACTATTTCAACAGTATTACAGAAATTTGTAAACTGATTTGTGGCGGTAGATTTTTATAGTTGTTGTTCCGATGTTTTTTTGGTGAAAATTGGGCGGCAAGCTTTTTCCATAGGCAAATATATCATCTACTTTGCGTTTGTTTTTAGTTAGTTCAATACTCTGATAGAGTAAAATCATTTGTGGTGAATATGTGCCGTATAATGCGGTTTAGTTTTGGACGGCTATAAAAGTCCATTCCTAAAATTGCAATTGTACCTAGTCCACATGTGAAAGTTCCAATAATAAATGATTCAACAAAAGAATAAAGTCCATTTGCCGTTATCGCGCCGAGTGATTTGTAATCTTGTGGATTTCCTTGGGGGAGTGTTTTTGCAATATAAACCAAATTTTTCCATTGATCTTCCAGTTCAATATGTGCATTGATATACTTTTTACTTGTGGGGGTATATTTTTCCACTCGCGCCAAATTTATCGCTAAATTTATATTCCTGTCAAAAGGCGTTGCAAGTAAACGACGGAAAGTGTTTTGGAATTGTTGGCCACTGGTTTTGTGATAATAACCATTTGCGTCTTGTATAAACATGTCTTGTGCGGTTTTGCGATATTTTGGGTCAGACATCAACCTGTCATACTGCGCACGCTGTGATTCAGGAATATTTGTGGTCGATATAGGCTTTTTATTTGTATCTCGATTTGCGAAGTTAGTCATTTCGGCAATATTTTGATAATGTTGCACGACCATGACTTTGGCGATTGTGTCTGGTGTGAAAAATAACATCTTTATGACGGCATATAAGGCAGAAATTATGGTTATAAACAAAAAATATCGTTTCATTTTAATTCCATTTATTTGCATTCAAATATGTTGTAACCCTTGGCGACCTTGCTGCCGTATGCATTATACCAATCATCGGCGGTTCCAACGCCATCCAATTGGCCACCAGTTTCAAAACTTATTGGAAAGCGAACAGTTGATTTTGTCGCAACATTAGCGTTCATTTTTAGTGCGTGTTTAGCAATTTGTGTGGGATTAGACCCGGCAATGTATCCCTTTAAGGTGCATTTTTCACCGGCGGGCAGGCCAGAAACAAAGAAAGCAACCCCATCATATTTATAGTTGTGACTATCTTCAAATATGGAATGTCCTATATTTTCTGCAGGAACAAATGTTTGTAAAAAACCGCCCTGGCCAGTAACTGTTTTTGTGCCTGTGTATGGGTATTGCACAGGTTGAACGCATGAGCACAGAATTATTACAGAAAATAAGAAAACGATTTTTTTCATTTGGTTGGCCTTTTTTGTGAATATATTGTTTATAATGTTATGAGCTTAGGCTGTGCTGATAAGCCCGAATCCACATCCCTATGGATTTAAAACAATAGTAATACATGGAATAAAGCATTACAACGTTTTATTGTTTTTATGTTGGTATACTTTGGTATCAGATTGCAGATGAATAATTCTTGCATTTTGTACAGTTTCATTATAGTATTTACGTCAGTAATTAGATTAGATATAAGATGTGTATCTTATAATTGCTGAATTTTTATGGGCGCGATTGTGTTGATGTGACTGACAACCACGGAATAATCAAAACCCGGGCAAAGATATAAATTCAGGGTGGCACCGCGCGGATTCCGCGCCCCTGTGAAAATCATTTGGGTGCCGAATTCAATCAATCATTATTTTGGCACCTGGGGAATAAAACAAAAGGGGACCAAAATGGTATCATTAAAATCTAAATACAGAACGCATACGTGTGGCGAATTAAATGCGTCCAATGTCGGGCAAACTGTTGTGCTGTCGGGCTGGGTTCATCGCAAGCGTGACCACGGGTCATTGCTGTTTATTGACCTGCGCGATAATTATGGAATTACACAATGCGTGTTTGACGGTGGGGACGAGGCACTGGAACGTGTGCGTCCAGAATCTGTGATTCAAATTACCGGCACGGTTGTTGCGCGTGACGCGTCTGCGGTCAATGATAAAATTCCAACCGGCGCCATTGAAATTCGGGCCACAAAATGGAACGTGTTGACCAGTGCAAATATTTTGCCGTTCCAGGTGTTTGGCGACGATGATACTGTGTCCGAAGATTTGCGTTTAAAATATCGTTATATTGATTTGCGTCGTGAATCATTGCACCAGAATATTTTGTTCCGCAATCGTATGATTAAATTTATGCGTGACAAAATGTGGGAAATGGGATTTTCTGAATTCCAGACACCAATTTTGACCGTATCCAGCCCAGAGGGCGCGCGTGACTTTATCGTGCCGTCACGTAATCATCACGGTATGTTCTATGCATTGCCCCAGGCACCGCAACAGTTTAAACAGTTGATTCAGATTTCTGGATTTGACCGCTATTTCCAAATTGCCCCGTGTTTCCGTGACGAAGATTTGCGCGCAGACCGTTTGCTGGAATTTTACCAGTTGGATATGGAAATGTCGTTTGTTGACCTGCCGGATATTCAGGCGGTGGGCAATGAATTGATTCCGGCGATTATTCGCGAATTCGTCCCAGGTGCAAATGTATGCCCGGATATTCCGCATATCCCATTTGACGAAGCGATGTTGAAATATGGTTCGGATAAACCAGATTTGCGCAATCCGATTATCATATCTGATGTGACGGAAATTTTCCGTGGATCTGATTTTGGAATCTTTGCAAATGCGATTGAAGGTGGTGCGGTTGTTCGTGCGATTCCGGCACCGAATTCCGCAGATAAACCACGCAGTTGGTTTGACAAACTGGGTGATTATGCCGTCAAAGAACTGGGATTGGGCGGACTGGGCTATATCGTCTTTGCAGGCGAGGCCAAAGGTCCCGTTGCCAAAAAACTGGACGCAGACCGCATTGCAAAACTGCATGAAATCGCAGGCGACAACGCATCGTTGTTCTTTGTCTGTGACGCGGCGGACACCGCTGCCAAGGCCGCTGGAAAACTGCGCAATAAATTGGGTGATGATTTAGGACTGATTGACCCGAACGATTTCCGTCTGTGCTGGATAGAAGAATTCCCGTTCTTTGAAGCGGACCCAGAATCACCGACAGGAATTGCGTTTACACATAATCCGTTCTCGTTCCCGATGGCGACATTGGACGAATTGAACACGCGTGACCCATTGTCAATCAAGGCGGCCCAGTTTGATATGGTATTAAATGGTGCCGAAATTTGCAGTGGTGGTCTGCGAAACTTTAACCCAGAAATTATGGTTAAATGTTTTGACATTACGGGATACGACGAAGAAACCGTCAAGGCAAAGTTTGGCGGAATGTACACTGCGTTTCAATACGGCGCGCCACCGCACGGTGGATGTGCGTTCGGTATTGACCGATTGGTTCAGATTATGCGTCGTGAACCGAATTTGCGCGAGGTTGTGTTGTTCCCAACCAATCAACGTGGCCAGGATTTAATGATGGGATCGCCGTCGCCGGTCACAGAACAACAACTGCGCGAAGACCATATCCAGGTTCGCAAGAAAAACTAAATATAAAAATACATATTTGTTCAGTCCGCATTTGCGGACTGTTTTTTATATGAAATCAAACCTATTAAAATCGCCCAGTGTTGTGAATATAATTTTTTTGTGGTGGTGGAAAAATGCAGGCGGATCTTGATAAACTGATAACAACATTAAATCTGACAGAATACCAGGCACGTGTCTTGCGTGCGCGACATCGTCAATATGATATGACTGGATTGGTAAAGCGGGGTGGGGTGCTGTATGCACCACGCAATTCATCAGATGGAAAAGGGATTATCCCCAGTATTCGTCGTGCGCTGTTTGGACGGCGCGCAGATTTAATTGGTCGCAACAAAATGTTATTATGCGCAACGCGTCGTATAAAATTTATGGCTGATGGTTTTCACTGTGTTCGGATTGGACAGTATCAATACTGGGCCGACAAAAACGGTCAATCGGTTTCAAGCGAATACGTGCGTCGTGTGCTGGGCCAGAAATATTATCGTTAAAATTTATCGTGCGTTTTTATAAAATGGCGCATAAAACTGGAATCAAAATTTGTCATAATTTCAGTCAGTGAATAATTTCGCGTCCCGTCTGGGGATATGGTCAGACGAACAGGTGCAGGTGTTGGTGCCGTTCCGCGCATTGTCATATTTAACATAACGGTCATACGGCCGTCATCTAAATCAAATTCGCCGTATGCGTCAACGTGGCGCATTTGCAGTGTAAACGGTTGCGCGGTTATAAAGTTGCCATTGTTATATTTACCAACGATGCGCATTTTTTTAATAATGCTTTCCCCATCGGTCAGGGCATCTGCCAGGGCATATTCTGCATTAAATGTATTTATTTTATTTGCGGACGCATAGAAATTATCAACGCCCAATCCAACAATATATCCACCACTGAACGATAAATCCATATCACCGGCCAGGTTATACCATATATCGTGTGCGATGTGGCCGTGGGTCTGTAAAGAAATATCAGCCGTAATCATTGTATCGCGAACGTTTAACGGCATTTGACGTGATAACAGATAACCATTTGTGACGAATTTATTTAATTGAATATCAATGTCATATTTTGATGCGTCTTTGCGTAATGTCGCCAACAGATTTCCACGCGACGCGTCTGTGATTGAAAACGTCTGGGTGTTTGATTTCAGGGCGTATATAAAATTCTTGTATTCATTGCCGTTGTAAATCAGTGTGTCTGCGGTCAAAGAAATATCAACCGGTAATTCAAATGGCAACGTTATTGGCGCGGCGGTTAAAAATTCCAGTTCATCATAGTTATCAATATAAGCCTGGTTTGCAAACGCATCGGCGTTCAGTAATACGGTGCGTAATGTTATGTTGCGACCGCTGACACTGCCATGAAATGTTTGGTTGCCAACGGTTATCTGCATATTTGATATGCTGCGACCGCTGTATGTGCCGGATACCGTGTATGGCGCGTTGTTCAATGATTGCAAATCAATGTTCGGTAAGATGTCTTTGAAATTATCGCCAGAAAGCAGAAATGTTTTATCTGTCATAGATATTTTCCATTTCGCGCCACGTGGAATAAATGCCATCGCCCCATCAGACCATTTCATATCGCCGGGCGCGTCCAGCATAAAATCAGGCAAGTATTTAAAATCAGGTGCCGCCCAACGCAATGTTTGATTGCGTGCAAATGAATATGATTTTGTCACGCCCTTGGGCGTTATGGTAAATGTGCCGGCAATATTACTGAATTGAAAATCCAGTTTTCCGTTTTTGCCCAGACGATGCGTCGCGCGAATCAATTTCTGGGCATCTGGCATTTCGCCAGCCCCAGCGATTGATGCGGTAAAATTTTTCTGGTCCACGGTAATTGTGCCAGATATATCGCCGTATGAAAATTTACTGCAATTCCAATTTTGTGGCGTGCCAGAAAACAGGCACATTGTCTGGATTCCGTCCACTGGCATTGTTACCAGAACGTTGTGTGCGCCATCTGCGTCAATTGTGCCACCAGTGATTGCCATATCGTCGGCAATAATATTTGATATTTGAACCAATTTTTTATCGCCAATCGCATTTATTTTCAGATGTTGAAATTCGTGTCCGGCCAGTTTTAATTTCCCGTGTAAGTCTAAATTAAATGTCGTGCGGTAAAATATATTTGATGGATTGGTTAAAAATGTAAAATCGTAATCCAGGTCATTGGCCGTCAAATTGATTTCGCGTGCGCCATCAGGCAGGATTTTTATATCGCCAGAAAAATGGTCTGATTTTATATCGGTAAATTCAAAACCGTATTCGCCGTCCCAGGCGAAATTCATACTCAGTTTCACAGGCACATCAATACGTGGGTATGAAAATTCAAACCATTTATTTACGTCCAGGGTATCAATGTCCAGGTGGCCGCGCGCCGTTCCGTCTGAAAATAACATACCCGTGATTTCCAGATTATTATTGCGATTTTTTATTATGAATTCGTCGTCCAGAAATTCAAAATCGTATTTGTGATCATTTGTCCGGACAGTCCCCGTCAGACCGCCATTGGCCAATCGCGCACGGACAATATCATAATCCTTGTTATGAAATGTCACGACGGAATCATATATATCAACGGCGTTGTTAAAATCAGGTGCCACCAACGAGTCTATGTGCAGTTTTGCGCCGTGAATCCCAATTCGGCCCTGTAATGATGCGTTGTCCAGATTAAATATATCAGTGATTGGCACAGAAAACATAACCGCGTCAATATGGCCCATTGGCACACTGACATTATGTGCAACAATCGTTGCGCGCCCCAGCAAACTGAACCGAACATTGCCGTCAATCTGGGCGTTGATACCAGTTTGTTGATATATCGCCTGGGCAATTTTGGGGCGCAGACTGTTTATCGTTATCATCGGCGGAACAATGACCAACGCCAATGCCCCGACCGTTGTGATAAATACAGCCGTCCATAAAATTCTGCGTTTATATCTGGGTTTTAATGCCATCTCTCTCTGCCCTTGTAATTTGATTATAATGGATTAGAATAATAGTGTGAACAAAAAAAGTATATTTTCACTGGAAAGCAATTATGCCCCCATGGGGGACCAGCCGGCGGCCATATCTGAATTGGTGGCCGGTGTTCGTGATGGACGGCGTTCCCAGGTGTTGCTGGGGGTGACGGGTTCTGGCAAAACGTTCACGATGGCAAACGTTATCGCAGAATTATCGCGACCGGCATTGATTATGGCGCCGAATAAAATCCTGGCGGCGCAATTATATACGGAAATGAAATCGTTTTTTCCGCACAATCATGTTGAATACTTTGTGTCGTATTATGATTATTACCAGCCCGAGGCATATATGCCAACCACCGACACATACATTGACAAAGATGCGTCTATAAATGAACAACTGGACCGTATGCGGCACAGTGCGACGCGCGCTATGCTGGAAGAACGCGATGTTATCGTTGTATCGTCTGTGTCGTCAATTTATGGTATGGGGTCGCCAGAACAGTATGCCGGTATGAAACTGGTCTTGCGCGCAGGGGATAAAATCGGCCAGGGCGATGTTATGCACGCATTGGTGGATATTCAGTATAAACGCAATGACGTGGCATTTGAACGTGGTAATTTTCGTGTGCGTGGCGATACACTGGACGTGTTTCCGTCACATTCCCAAGACCGTGCGTGGAAACTGTCGTTTTGGGGCGATGAAATAGAAGAAATCTGGGAATTTGATACACTGACGGGTGCAAAATTACATAAACTGGACAGAATTGCGGTTTATCCAAATACGCACTATGCAACACCAATGCCCAGTGTTTTACAGGCAATCGGTCAAATTAAAACAGATTTAGAAGAACGCCTGAAATACTTTCACGAAAATATGAAGTATCTGGAAGAGCAACGTTTGCGCGAACGTGTGAATTTTGATATTGAAATGATGGAATCAACCGGGACGTGTCGCGGAATTGAAAACTATTCGCGTTATTTATCTGGGCGTGCGCCGGGTATGCCACCGCCGACACTGTTTGAATACCTGCCGCGTGATGCAGTGCTGTTTATTGATGAAAGTCACGTGACCGTGCCACAGATTTCGGCGATGTCACGTGGTGACCGCGCACGCAAAGAAACATTGTCGCAGTATGGATTTCGTTTGCCAGCGTGTATTGATAACCGACCCCTGACGTTTGACGAGTGGGACGCGCTGCGCCCCCAGACGATATTTGTGTCTGCGACGCCGGCTGAATGGGAATTAAATCAATCAGGTGGCATTGTGGCCGAACAGGTTATTCGTCCCACAGGATTGTTGGACCCAGTCTGTGATGTGCGCCCAACGGCGAACCAGGTTGATGATTTATTGGAACAAATTAAACACACCACTGGGCGCGTATTGGTGACAACGCTGACCAAGAAAATGGCGGAACAGTTGACCGATTACCTGAACGAAAATGGCGTGCGCGCAAAATATCTGCACAGTGATATTGAAACGCTGGAACGTATTGAATTGTTGCGTGATTTGCGTTTGGGAAAATATGATGTGCTGGTTGGAATCAATCTGTTGCGCGAAGGGCTGGACGTGCCAGAATGTGAATTAGTTGCAATTATGGACGCGGATAAAGAGGGATTCTTGCGTTCTACGCGGTCGCTGATTCAGACAATCGGGCGCGCGGCGCGTAATGCAAATGGTCGCGTGATTCTGTATGCGGATAAAATAACAGATTCTATGAACGCGGCATTGACCGAAACGGCGCGTCGTCGCGAAAAACAGATGGCATACAACGCCGCACACGGAATTACGCCGACAACTGTGTCCAAGGCTATATTTGCCCAGGTTGGCGAAAAAACAGAAAAAACAGACAAGGCCCGTCGTTTTGTGTATGATAAATCTGGTGGGGTTATGGACGCCGGCAGCATACGCAAACAGATAAAAGATTTAACCAAGAAAATGCGCACGGCGGCAGAAAATCTGGAATTTGAAGATGCGGCCGCATTGCGTGACGAAATTCATAAACTGGAAGATGACTTGTTATTGGTGGAGTAAGATAGATGAAGGAATATTTACTGGACAGTGTTGAACAAACCCGTGCCTGGGCGCGGAAATTTGCGAAAACCTTGCGTGCGCCGGTGTGTGTGGCGTTGCACGGCGACCTGGGTATGGGCAAGAGCGAGATTGCGCGCACAATAATTCAAACATTGCGTGGTGATGATACTGTTGTCCCCAGTCCGACATTTACCATTGTGCAAAATTATGATGGCATATCGCACTTTGACCTGTATCGTATAAATGACGCATCAGAATTGACGGAAATCGGGTTGCCGTATGCAATCGCAAACGATATTACGTTGATAGAGTGGCCCGATATTGCCACAGATGTTTTGCCAAATGATACAATTCATATTTATCTGACAGAACACGGTTCGGGGCGCAGACTGGTTGTGAAATAGGAAATGTCACCTGTGGAAATTGTGCGCGTGACGTGTAATAATTAAAATGTGGATGGAAACATTCACGCGTGAACACTTGCGCGGACGTTTGTATATTCATATAAAGGTCCCGAACCACATCCCTAAACAGTGGATTCGTCAGAATTCATGAAACGCAGTGTTCAAAAAACGGGGCGTATGCCCCGTTTTTTTTATGATTGCTTTAATAAACTTTGCACCGCCAGTGGGAAATCCGGGCTGCGCGCCAGGTATGAACCACTGACCAATAAATCTGCGCCGGCGTCCCAGCACATTTGTGCGGTTTTGTCGTCTATGCCACCGTCAACAGAAATTGTAAATTTCAGTCCGTATTTTTTGCGCGTCGCATCAAGTATGGAAATTTTTTTCAGACAGTCTGTTTGAAATTTTTGTCCGGCGGCCCCGGGACGCACGGTCATAACCATAACCTCGTCCAGGTCACGCAAAATCGGCTTTAATATCGCAGGCGATGATTCAGGGTTTAATGCAACGCCTACGCGACGACCGGTGGCGTGCGTTGCGGCGATTGCCGCGCGCAGTCCAGATGTGTTTGTTGATAATATCACTGTGTCGGCACCGGCGGCAATACTGTCGGCGGCCCAGACGGACGGACTCTCGGTCATCAGGTGGACGTGCAGATGTGCGTCGGTGTGTGCGCGTATCATCTTTAATTCTGAAATTCCGCCGGCCACACGTTCAACGTAAAATCCGTCCATAATATCAACGTGTATCATTGAAATGCCACCTGCGCGAAACATTGAATACGTTGATGCGCGTCGCATATTGAAACACAGTGTGCTGGGCATAATCGGAATAAAACGATTACGGGATTTTTTTGTGCGCTTGAATAATTTTCCAAAAAATGCCAGGTTTCGTTGAATTCTGTCGCGACGGGCCAGGTATGCGCCACGGTGCGCGGCCTCGGCGTTCCAGATGTTGGCGCAACCAGCGCGAACAATCGCGTCGCCAGAAATGTATTCGGTTGGAATTGAAAACGTGTTTTCAATAAATTCAGTTGCACCTTCGGCCAGTGCGCCACCACCCGTCAGTATAATTTTTGTTGGACGATACTTTATAATCGCATCGTGCGCCGCCGCCGTCATTTCTGCGGCAATGTCAACCATCGCAGGCATAAATATATCATTTATATCGCCACGTGAAAATTCGTATGCAGTATCGGCCGGGGTAAAACGGTCCATTTCTTTTGGAACAAAACTGGCCACGGCGCGTTTAACGCGTTCGGCGTCGTCAAAACAGATATGCAGTTTTTCAGAAATTGTGTTTGTTATTTTTGTCCCACCCATTGGAATTTTTCTGTGCCACACAGGGCCACGGTCGGTCCAAATTGATGCCGATGAAAATTCGCCCCCCAGGTCAATAAACATAACATTTTGTTTTTTCTGGCGCAGGGTTGCGTTCAGTAAAAATTGTGGGTCATAAAATGCACTGGCGGTGATGTGTGCGCGTCGCAAAAATGCCAAAACGGTATCCATACGGGCGCGTGCGTAAAATATTGCACCAAATGCCGATATCAGTTGCCGGTCTGTATATCCCACAGGTGTCGCCATATTGCGCGCCGACGGCGTGTCATATCGCAGTGGCACGATGTGCATTGGAAAATATCCGTCAGGGGGTGTTATCTGGGCAATTTGGTCCTGGATATCGGCGGCGGTAATTTTATGTTCGCCACCCCAGGCAGTGCTTTTTGCGGTCATTTCAAATACAGACGCGCCAAAATTCCCCGTGACGTATGCGGTATCAAAACTGGTTCCGATTTGACGTTCCAGGTCGTCAATAACAGAACGCAATGCGAATACTGTATCAAAACAATCTGATGTTGAAATCGCAGATTTTACAATTTTTGCACCACAAACACGATGGGCCATACCGCGCACCCCGGTTGAGCCAATATCCAGACACAGAAAAGCCGAATCAAACAGGTTCATTTTGTTTATTTTACCAATATTCGTGCGCTGTCACGCATATCTATTGTTTTAATGTCACGTGATAAAATCTTGTGATTCTTGTCCAAGACAATCAGTTGGGCAATCGCGTCGTCTGGATTTTTTTCAGGCAACAAAATCGTTGTGCCACCGGTTGTGATTAAATTCCAGCGACGATTTTCAATCCATTCCATATAATCCAGATTTCCAATTAAATTATGCGCAACGTTTGTAATTTCGCCAACGTCTGATGGCAATGGCCCACGAAACAGCACTGTGCCAGATTTGCGTTCGGCGTCAGGCTGGTTCACGATTGTCCCGTCCGCAGACAGCGGAAAATAATTCTGGCCATCGGTCCACAGGGCTACGGCCCGGTATAATTTTACACGCACAACCAGATTGCCATCTGCGCGACGATGAACCGCCGACGCGCGCACCCCCGGCACCGCGCCCACGCGCGCGTTCAGTGCGTCCAGGTCAACCGAAAACGCGCCCGTCCCAGGCGCAATCGCCGCCGCCGCCGCCAGGGCGGATAAATCCTTGTCCCGAACATCGGCAGATATAGAAATACTGTGTACGCGCGATACCGTCGTATGACCCATCGTCGTCATTATTATTCGCACAGAAAAGTATATCGCCAATAAAATCGCGATAATAAAATACAGCCAAAACCAGATTGTTCGTTTCATAATAATAATTATATCACAAAAAGCCCCACGATAAAAGCGGGGGCAAATAAAATTTAAAATCAACTGGCGCGCAGTAAATAACCGCGTCTAAACATACACCTGCGGTATGCGCCGACGGTTTTAGATGTTGTATTTCGTGGCACCGACATCAGTGACCGCTGGCCGGCGTCGGTATATTCATTTGATTGAAATGTCACCCACAGACCGTCCCAATCCGGCATTTGGCCACTTTGGTTCGGGGCCAACAGTTTGGCAATACGGCTGCGCGGCATATATGACGGTTTGGTAATTCCCAGGCATGCCTTGTGATCGCGGACAAATTGTTCCATTGTGACGGATTCGTTTTCCCAATTCAAAACCGTCGCATTATCAATGCTGCCACGATTGGGGGATGAACACGCCGCCAATATCATTATCAATGCCAGATATTTTATTCTCATGTTTTATATTATAATTTATTTGCCTTTGGGGGGCAATAGTTTTTATAATAGGCATAACAAGGAGAAAGAGAATATCATGGCAATAACAGTTGCTAATTTTATTAAACTGGCAAACTTCTATAACCAGATGGCCAAAATGATGTCGGCAATCTGTGTAGAAAAGGGCGGTATCGCAATGGAAAATTACGTGGGGCGTTTCTTTGCGGCCGACACGTTGGAATTCGTTGCGGAATATGGGCGACGCCTGATGGCGACACAGCGCAATGAACTGACGCCGGAAATTATCGGGGTGATTGAACGCTTTGATGAAAATTATCAGCGGGTCAAGGATTTAACAACGCCGACCCAAAAACCGATTTATGAAATGACGCTGGAAGAATTTGAAAAAATAATGAACATATAAAACCACGTGGCAAAGGAGATATGGCGTATGAAAGCGATAAAAAAAATATTTGGTTGTGGTATAACGCTGGTGCTGGCTGGGGTGTTCTTGGCCGCCTGTGCGCAGAAAGATGCCACCACGGATGCGCCCCAGTATGACACTGTGACTGTGGTAGATAATTTGGTAATTGATGAAAATTCTGTGCCAATTTTTCCAAAAAAGGCGGCGTTGACAACGGATACTGCGCGACGCTTTTCATTGGATTTGCCCAAACGGTGCGAGGTGAACTGGGATAACCAGGCGGTTGTTTCTGTTGTCCCCGAAGAAAAAATTGAAATCGTGCGTCTGAATACCGGTGATGCGTTGCCAGAATTACAGGTATCGGATTATGAATTCAAAAAACTGACGGTAAAACGTGCGTTGGATAAATTGCTGGACGGGACAGATATATCGGTCATAGAAGACGAAGAAATGATTGAAACTGTGTCTGGGTCAATCAATTCAGGCAAATTGTCTGATGCAATAGAATTGATGTCAAAAATGGGACACGCGTATTATTCCTATGATGCGGACGCCGGCGAAATTCATTTGACGCATCGTGCAAAATGGTTGATAAAAATGCCACACGACCAATCTATTATTATGGCGTTGATTGACGCAATGCGTGGCGCAGATGTGCGAAATCTGTTGGTGGATTGGAACGACAAGACGTTGGTGTTTGAAGGAAATTACCAGACCGAACGCGAGGTTTCCAGAATCATCGCTGATGTTGCGTCCAAGAAATATATGCTGGCGTGGGACATTGATGTGTATCGCGTGTATCCGCGCACAGACAACCCAATTGTTTGGATGAATATGTTGCCGGCATTCGGGGATAAAAATATTAAAATGTCTATCCCAGGCGTGGTGGGACGTGCGCTGGTTGTGGGGCCGGAAATAAATACGAAAACATTGCAAGAATTTTTGTCGCAACAGGCAAACGTTGTCTTGATTTCCCAGGGCCAGTTTGTGATTCCAAACGGCTGGCAATCGCGTTTTGATATCGGGCAATGCAGCAAAGAAGAACGCCTGGAAACAGATTTGATTATTGGTGCGACGGGCAAGTATGGCGATTTTGGTGGCCGTGATAAAATTGATGCGAAAATCGTTTTGCGAACCAGCAATGGCGAATTGTCGTCGTTTAATATTCCGTCCAGTATTGGTGATAATTATGTGATTATTGGTATTCCGACGCACTCGTTTGTGACGACCCCAGAAACACTGATTTCGCCATTTGCAGAATTGGTTGTGTTTATGTCGCCACGCGTGATTTCAATCGTTGATGCAAACACGGCACCGGCCAGCAGTGATGTGCCACTGTCGGGTGATGCGTTGCGTGAATTTTTGCGTGGATAACAAACAAGGGATATGGTTCAAATGTTGTTTTCAAAACTGGAAAGAAAAATTGCATTCAGATACCTGGGCGCGAAAAAGCGCGGGTTTGGTTCTGTTATATCGTGGGTGTCGTTGATTGGTATCACGCTGGGGGTTGCAACACTGATTGTTGTGATGTCGGTGATGGGTGGCTTTCACGAAACGCTGTTGTCGCGTATTGTTGGCATGAACGGTCACGTTGTTGTTTATCACCAAGATGGCGCAATCAGCGATTTTGATTATCTGATTGATAAAATGAAACAGAACAAGGTTGTTTCTGCAAATGTGACCGGCATTGTTCCCATCGCCGAAGGCCAGGTTATGGCAACCGCCGGTGGTAATAACACGGGCGCAATGGTGCGCGGTATTCGTATGAACGATTTGGCCGCCAAGACCCAGACAGGCACCAAGATTTATGGAAAACAATTATCTGATATTCGCGATGGCGAATTGATTGCAGGTGCGTCCCTGGCGCGCAGTTTGCGTATTGGTATGGGTGACAAAGTGTCGTTGGTGTCTGCCAATGGGGCAACGCCAACACCGTTTGGTTCTATGCCACGCATAATGTCATATCCGGTTATGTCGTCGTTCTTTATGGGTATGTATGAATATGATTCAGGGTATATATTTATGCCACTGGAAACCGCCCAGAAATATTTGAATATTGGAAACGCGGTCACGCATATTGATTTGTTCCTGCGTAATCCCGAAGATACAACGGCGGTGCGCGATGCGTTGGTGCGCCTGTTGCCAGACGGCTTTGTTGTTCGTGATTGGCGCGAATTAAATCGTGGCTTTGTCGGTGCATTACAGGTTGAATCAAATGTGATGTTCTTGATTTTAATGCTGATTGTTATTGTGGCGGCGTTTAATATTGTGTCGTCGTTGGTGATGTTGGTCAAAGATAAAAACAAAGACATTGCCGTCCTGCGCACATTTGGCGTGTCGCGTAAATCAATGATGAAAATATTTATTTTATCTGGCACCAGTATCGGTGTTATTGGTGCGTTCTGTGGCACGGTGTTGGGCGTAGTTGTTGCGATTTACATTGAACCAATACGTCAATTTTTCCAGTGGGCAACGGGACGTGACCTGTTTCCGGCAGAATTGTATTATCTGTCTGAACTGCCGTCAAAATTGGTTCCTGGGACCGTAATTGGAATTGCAGTATTGGCGATTGCGTTGGCGTTCTTGGCGACGATTTATCCAGCGTGGAAGGCTGCGTCAACTGACCCAGTTGATGTGTTGCGAAATGAATAATGGACGTGGGGGTATAACCGTATGGCAAACATATTGAATTCTTTATCGCGTGTAAAAAAAGGCGACGTTGTCCTGTCTGTGCGTGATATTAAAAAGACATTTATAGAAGGGGGCCAGCCATTGCATATTCTGCGCGGTGGTGGGTTTGATTTACATCGTGGGGAAATTATCGCACTGGTTGGACAATCGGGGTCTGGGAAATCAACGCTGTTGCAATGCGTTGGATTGTTGGATAAACCCACCAGTGGCAGTATTCTGCTGGACGGTGCGGCAACAAATCGTATGGACGAAGATACGCGCACAATGATGCGTCGTAATAAAATCGGCTTTGTGTATCAGCGACACAACCTGTTGTCGGATTTTACAGCGTTGGAAAACGTGGTGTTGCCTATGTTGGCGGCCGGCACAGACGAGGCGGTTGCAAACGGACGCGCAACCAAATTATTACAGTTGGCCAGTGTTGCACATCGTGCATCACACCTGCCTGGGGAAATGTCGGGTGGGGAACAACAGCGCACTGCGGTTGCGCGCGCATTGGCAAACAATCCAGAAATATTACTTGCCGATGAACCAACCGGCAGTTTGGATCCTGCACACGCGACGGCGGTGTTTGATTTGTTGTTGGATTTGGTGCGCAAGAATAAAATGGCAATGCTGTTTGTGACGCACGATATGAATTTGGCGTCGCGCGCAGACCGAACAATCACAATCCGTGATGGCATAGTAAAATAAATTAAAACCAGAGTCAGGGGAGAGAGCAATGAAAAAAACATTAAATGAAAAAACAGTGAATTCAATTCCTGTGTCACGCAAAGTCTTGGGCGTTGTCGCGCTGGTTGGATTATTTGCGTGTGGCGTGTTTATTGGCGCAACATTTAATAACAATCACGCGCCCAGCAGTGACGATAAAGTTATAAAATTTTCTGAACAAGATTGTTATAGACTGATAAACAAAATGACATCAACCGATGATGCAGATATGGTTGAAAAATTAAAGGAAGTTTATAACGATAATTGTGCAAATCGTATAATATATACAGAACCTGTCACGGTGCCAGATGACGCAGACGACGAACCAGGGAACGTCACGACCTGTGAACGGATTGAACAGTTGCTGGCGCAGCAACTGGTACCCGAAGAAGATAGCAACTGGGATAATCATTTGAATAATGCAAATATCTATGCGCGTCTGGCCGAACGTGGCTGTCCAGAAAATGTGGATAAATATCGCGCATTGGCCGCACGTGAAATAGAAATCGCAAACGAACCAGGGTGTGAACGGATTGAACAGTTGCTGGCGCAGAAACTGATACCCGAAGAAGATAGCAACCCAGATAGTCATTTGAACAACGCAAATATCTATGCGCGTCTTGCGCGTCTGGCCGAACGTAGCTGTCCAGAAATCGTGGACAAATATCGCGCGTTGGCCGCACGTGAAATAGAAATCGCAACTGCGTTGATACCGGTTGAAGAAATGTCGGAACCTGAGGTAGAAAATGTCGTTGATGTCTATAAAAAGGTGAAAATGCAGGCCGCCGCGCAACAGGTAATTGATACCCTGCAAAAGGCGTCTGAGCCAACCATAGATTTTATCTTGAAATTGGAAAAAATTATAAACGAAGAATAGGGGGGCGCGTTATGAAACGTTTGTTTATATGTTTGCCTGTGTTGTTGTCTGTTGTGGCAACTGCGCACGCCGCAGATGTTGCACAGCGTATGTCGTGTGCGGATATTAAAACCCAGGTGGATACATTGGGCGCGCGTGATAATTTGTCTGATGACGAAGCGAAACAGTTGTCAGACCTGAAAATAAAATATCGTCGCGATTGTGTAAAACGTGCGGCCGGTGGCCGTGGGGCGCAATCTATTGCGGCGACGCGCACGCCGGTGACAAACGACGCTACCGCGACCACAGCCCCAGATGCGCAATCTGGTGCGCCGTGCGATGCGCCCGATGAACACGGTTGCTGTCCGGGCGAAACATATACGGATATGGGGGTGGCTGGTTTTAACTGTTGCCCACCAGATGGCGGTATGTGCTTTACCCCAATGGTACTGAATACAGACGCGTCAACAACGGATGCGGCCCCACAAAAGACCGACGAAGAAATCGCGGCGGAAATAAATGCGAATATTGCGGCCGGTCTGTGTGCCGATGGCACCAAGCCGAACAAATACGGTTGTTGTGCCGATGAATTGTTTCGCGATATGGGCGGAACGTTTGCGTGCTGTCCGAAAAGTGGTGGCGATTGTTTTCCGCCAATGAATTAAAACAGGTTGCAATAAAGGCTTGCGTTTTAGGAAAATTGATTTATAATAGGCAAGCTTTCAATTTGTTGCGGGCATAGTACAAAGGCTAGTATGCAAGCCTTCCAAGCTTGAAAT
>OLHA01000222.1_pt1 | contig 33274 bp, 24 predicted proteins | sample 1605961 | NCBI WGS metagenome assembly OLHA01 (sample SAMN03283288) | human gut metagenome | biome: human-associated habitat; material: feces | host: Homo sapiens | place: Peru | collected 2012
CATTAATTTGCAATCCAATAGAAGCTGAAGAAATATAATCACGAGTTGACAAAACTGTAAAATAGAAGGCATAAAGATTAGTTTACATTTTTGTTGTAAATCTTTTTTTTTTGTATTAGAATAAAATAGATGTAAAAATATAGTAAAGAAGAATATAAGAAAACAAGAAATGAGGACGTTTTGTTATGGATGCTGTATCAGTAACGCTGTTGTGCCTTGGGCTGTTTAGCGGAATTGCACTTTTCCTGTATGGAATGAGTGTGATGGGTGACGGTCTTAAGAAGGTTGCGGGAAATAAGCTTGAGACGCTTTTATATGGGCTGACAAGTACTCCGCTTAAGGGAATTTTGTTGGGAGCGGGGGTTACAGCTATTATACAGTCATCCTCAGCAACATCTGTTATGGTAGTCGGATTTGTAAACTCTGGTATGATGAAAGTCGCACAGGCGATTGGAATTATCATGGGAGCAAATATCGGTACGAGTGTTACCGGATGGATTCTTTGTCTTTCCTATATTGATGGGTCCAGCGGTATCGCACAGTTGTTGTCCACGGCAACCATTTCTGCCGTTGTTGCGATTATCGGTATTATTTTTAAGATGTTTGTCAAAAAGGCAAACTACAAAAATGTGGGAGATATCATGCTTGGTTTTGCAATCCTCATGGTAGGAATGCAGACGATGAGCGGGGCAGTTTCCCCATTGAAAGATAACCCGCATTTCGTCAATCTTCTCACAAAGTTTGAAAATCCGTTTATGGGAATTATTGTGGGAATTGCGTTTACTGCAGTTTTACAGAGTGCTTCCGCATCCGTTGGTATTCTGCAGGCATTGTCTGTGACCGGAAGTATCAGTTTTGCGGCAGCACTTCCGATTACGATGGGAATTGGAGTAGGAGCGGCCTGCCCGGTACTGCTTTCTTCCATCGGTACAAATAAAAACGGAAAACGTACAGCCCTGATTTATCTGCTGAACGATCTGTTCGGTATGATTTTCTGGTCGATTGTCTTTTACAGTGTCAATGCTTTTGTACACTTTAAGTTTTTGAATATGACGATGAGCCCGATCAAGATCGCCATGATGAACTCTATTTTCCGTCTGGCAACAATCATGATTCTGCTTCCGTGCATTAATCTGATTGAGAAACTGGTATTCCGTCTGATCAAAGACGATCCGGAGGATCTGGAAGAGCAGGCAGATTTCGATCTCCTCGAAGAACGATTTCTGGCATATCCGGCACTTGCCATCGGACAGAGCCATACGGCGGTCAACGGCATGGCAAAGAAGGCACGCAAGAACATTAACCGTGCACTTTCGCTGTTAGGAGATTATTCACAGGATAAGTACAATAAAGTACAGGAAAAAGAAAACCTGATTGACAAATACGAGGACAAGCTTGGCACATATCTTATGCAGCTGACCGGACAGGAGATGTCTACCGTCCAGATGCAGCAGGTGTCCAAATTCCTGCACACGATCAGCGATTTTGAACGTCTGGGAGATCATGCAGTCAATATTTCTAAAGTTGCAAATGAAATTTCGGAAAAGAAGATTACGTTTTCTGAGTCGGCACAGAAGGAACTTTCCGTGCTTGAGGCAGCAGTCAGGGAGATTGTCGATCTGACAGTCGATGCTTTCTGCGAGGATGATCTGGAGCTGGCTGCAAAAATCGAGCCTTTGCGGGAACTGATCGGAATTTTGTGCAATGATCTCAAAAACCGGCATGTAACCAGACTGCGGGAAGGAAAATGTGAATTCCGGCAGGGATTTGCGTTTAATGATCTGCTGACGAATCTGGAAAGAATCGCAGCGCACTGTTCCAATGTTGCGGTAGCAATGATTGAGACGGAGACTTCGGAATTTGATACCCATGAGTATTTAAAGAGCGTCCGTCACATGAAAGACGATGCTTATCTGGAGTGCTTTGATTCGTATGCACGCAAATACAGTATTCCACCGACAAAAAAAGAAAAGAAAAATAAGTAGTTTTTCATCCCCCGGAAATTTCCGGGGGATTTTGTGTACCATTTATCGGACAATGAATATGAGATACTGTCTTCAACCAAAAAGAACTGGAAATAAAAGAAAGGAAGAAGACAAAATATGAAGGGATATGTGGTAGAAAACGGATATATGGGATATCTGGACGGAAAGTATGTTTTATTTGCAGATGAGAGCGATTATGAAGAGGTGTATGAGGAACAGTAAACGTTACGGTTCATGCAGTGCCGGAACACCACCGGGAAACCATGAAACTTCATTGAATTTCTGGTCTGCTTGTGGCATAATATAGATGTTAAGTTTCTGTACAGGAGGTGTCTGATATGAGAAACGAGATACAGGTTGCCGGACAGCAGACCGGTATAAAATTACGCCCGTATGAACATCATGCAAAATATTACGAAACGGATCAGATGGGCATCATTCATCACAGCAATTATGTGAAATGGATGGAAGAAGCGAGAATGGATCTGATGGATCAGATGGGGCTGAGCTATAAACAGATGGAAGAAATGGAAATTATCAGTCCGGTTTTATCCATTGCGGTAGAGTATCACAGTATGGTACATTTTGATGATACCGTTGTGATTCAGACGAAGCTGGTGAAATATAACGGAATTAAGATGGAAGTCGAGTATGTGATGACGGACAAGGAAACCGGAGAACTGCGGACGACGGCGAGAAGCAGCCACTGCTTTTTGAACCGTTCCGGAAAACCGATTTCCCTGAAACGTTCTTATCCGGAACTTGATACGAAATTTTTTGAGATGAAGGAGGACATGCAATGATACCGGAAAGACTTGCTGCGCTCAGACAGGAAATGGAAAAAAGGGACATTGCAGTTTATATTGTGCCAACCGCTGATTTTCATGAATCGGAGTATGTTGGAGAATATTTTAAAGCAAGAAGATTTATTACCGGATTTACCGGTTCGGCCGGAACAGCAGTGATTACACGGACTAAGGCCGGACTGTGGACAGACGGAAGATATTTTGTGCAGGCGGCAAAACAGTTAGAAGGAACAACTGTGACACTGTACCGTATGGGAGAGGAACATGTTCCTACGGTTGATGAATATGTGGAACAGACGCTGAAAGAGGGCGGAACCATCGGATTTGACGGAAGGGTTGTCAATGGAAGATGGGGTGCAAAACTGCAGCAGATCGCAGAAAAGAAACACGGAAAACTTTATGTACAGGAGGATCTGATCGGACAGATCTGGAAAGATCGTCCGCCGATGTCCAAAGAACCTGTGTGGATTCTGGATGAAGCATACAGTGGAAGAAGTACAAAAGATAAGCTTGCCGCAGTCCGTGAAAAAATGAAGGAAAAAGGTGCAGAGGTGCATTTGCTGGCTTCTTTGTATGATATTGCGTGGCTTTTGAATGTACGTGGAAATGACATCAGTTATGTACCGGTTGTTCTTTCCTACCTGGCATTGACACAGGAACAGTGCATCTGGTTCCTGCAGGAAGAAGTTGTCGATGATACTCTGCGGGAATATCTGCAGAAGAATGGAATTACCACGCGTCCGTATGAGGCATTTTATGAGTATGTAAAAACACTGGAGAATCAGACGATTCTGCTTAATCGCGCTGTGGTTAATACAAAAATCTGTAATAATCTGCCGGAGTCTGCACAGATGATAGATGCAGAAGATCCGACGCTGGAGATGAAAGCTGTCAAAAATGAGACAGAGATTTCCAATACGAGAAAAGCCCATGTAAAAGATGCAGTGGCAATGTGCAGATTCATGTACTGGCTGAAGAAAAATGTGGGGAAAATTCCAATGACGGAAATTTCCGCATCGGATTATCTGGAGAGTCTCCGCAGAGAACAGGAAGGCCTGCTGGATTTGAGCTTTGATACGATCTGCGGGTATGCGGATCATGGAGCAATCGTACATTATGCAGCAACACCGGAAAGTGATGTTCCACTGAAACCGGAGGGACTTCTTCTGGTGGATTCCGGAGGACATTATCTGGAAGGTACGACAGATATTACGAGAACATTTGCACTCGGACCGGTGACAGAAGAGATGAAAGCTGATTTTACCCGTGTATGCAGATCCAATATGAATCTGGCAAATGCCCGTTTCCTGTATGGATGCAGCGGGATGAATCTTGATATTATCGCGCGTGAACCGTTCTGGGAAGCCGGACTTGACTTTAAACACGGAACCGGACACGGTGTGGGATATGTGCTCAATGTGCATGAAGGACCGAATGCATTCCGCTATAAAGGAACTGAGGATCGTCCGGGGGGAGCTGTTTTTGAAGAAGGAATGGTAACTACGGATGAACCGGGAATTTATATCGAAGGAAAATACGGAATACGTCTGGAAAACGAATTAGTATGCCAAAAAGGTGAAAAAAATGAATATGGTCAGTTTATGTATTTTGAAAATCTGACCTATGTTCCGTTTGATCTGGATGCTATCGATCCGAAACAGATGACGGAGGTTGAAAAGAAACGTCTGAATGATTACCATGCCAATGTATACAAAATTGTTTCCCCGTATCTGCAGGGAGAGGAGCTGGCATGGCTGAAGGAGGCAACACGGGCAATATAAACCGTGGCCGGGAAGGAAATGTAAAGTAATGAGTGAAAAGCTGGTGCTGATTGATGGACACAGCATATTAAACCGTGCATTTTTTGGACTGCCGGATCTGACAAATTCCGAAGGTCTGCATACCAATGCCGTGTACGGATTCTTGAATATTCTTTTTAAAATATTAGAGGAGGAACAGCCGGATTATCTGACGGTTGCATTTGATGTTCATGCACCAACTTTTCGTCATAAAATGTATGAGGCATATAAGGGAACACGAAAACCGATGGATGATGCCCTGCGGCAGCAGGTTCCGCTGATGAAAGAAATGCTTGCGGCGATGGGGGTCTGTACCATTGAGATGGAAGGATACGAAGCCGATGATCTTCTCGGTACACTTGCTGGAATGGGAGAGCGTGCCGGGATGGAAGTTTCTGTCGTATCCGGGGACCGCGATCTGCTGCAGCTTGCTACGGATCATGTCAGAATTCGTATTCCAAAGACGAAGCGTACCGGAACAGAGATTGAAGATTATCTGGCGGCAGATGTCAAAGAACGGTATCAGGTGACACCGAAGGAATTTATCGACGTAAAAGCCCTGATGGGGGATACGGCAGACAATATTCCGGGTGTGCCGGGAATTGGAGAAAAAACAGCGACTGCGCTGATCGGACAGTATGGATGCATTGAGGAAGTTCATGCACATGCGGATGTGGTAAAGCCACCGCGTGCATCCAAAAATATTGTAGAATACTGGGATCAGGCAGTGATGAGCAAAGAACTTGCAACCATCATCACAGATGTTCCGGTGGATTATGATTTTGCCAATGCAAAGATAGACGGAAAGGCTTCTCTGTATACAGAGGAAGCCTATTTGCTGTGTAAGAGACTCGAATTTAAAAATCTTTTGAACCAGTTTACCGTGGACGCACCAAAAAACCATGCGGAAGAAAGTTTTCAGATCGTAAAGGATCAGAAGACGGCAGACCGGATCTGGAAAAAAGCCGAGGGAAAAGCGGCAGGCTTTTATGTGGTGGAGCAGGGAGTACAAAACCAGCAGCTTTCCCTGTTTGATACCGCAGAGGAACAGAAATTTGCCGGGCTTGCCATTTCGTTTTCGGAAGAAGACAATTATCTTATGGTGGCTTCACAGGAACTTCCGGCAGAAAAAATAAAACAGGATCTGCTGGAACGACAGGAACTGTATGCGGCAGATTTAAAGCCGGCGCTGGCTGCTTTTGATCTGCACGATGTACCGGAAGAAATGAGAACCCGTTTTTTTGACCGTACGATTGCAGCATACCTGCTCAATCCACTCAAGGGAGCGTATCCATACGAGGATATTGCAAAAGACTATCTGGGACTGATGATTCCGTCGAGAACAGATCTGCTTGGCAAACAGATGCCGGGGGATGTCATCACGGAAAAGGAAGCGGATGTGCTCCGGTATGCCTGCTGGGAATCTTATATTACATGGAAATCAGCCGCAGTTCTTAAGGAAGGACTTAAGGAACATGGGATGGAGCAGCTGATGCGCGAAATCGAGATGCCTCTGGTGTTTGTCTTATCGGATATGGAACAGGATGGAATCTGTATCGATGCCAATGCATTAAAAGAGTATGGTCAGAAACTGTCGGTTTCCATCGGGGAACTGGAACAGAAAATTTATGAGGAAGCGGGAGAGACGTTTAACATAAATTCTCCGAAACAGCTCGGCGTGATTCTTTTCGAAAAGATGCAGCTTCCGAATGGAAAAAAGACAAAGACCGGTTTTTCGACTTCTGCAGAAGTCTTGGAAAAACTTGCTGGAGATTATCCGATTGTTGCAGATATTCTGGAATACCGGAAACTTTCCAAACTCAAATCTACCTATGCAGATGGTCTGTCAAACTTTATTGATGCAACCGGAAAAATCCATACAACGTTCCATCAGACGATCACGGCAACCGGGCGATTGAGCAGTACAGATCCGAATCTGCAGAATATCCCGATCCGGATGGAATTTGGAAAGATGATAAGAAAAGTATTTCATCCAATGCCGGGAGATTTGTTTGTCGATTCCGATTATTCACAGATTGAATTGCGGCTTTTGGCACATATGTCCGGTGATGAGCAGCTGATTGAGGCGTTCCGCGAAAATCAGGACATTCATCGAAGTACGGCATCCAAAGTATTTCATGTACCATTTAATGAAGTGACAGACTTACAGAGAAGAAATGCCAAGGCTGTAAACTTTGGAATTGTATACGGCATCAGTGCCTATGGACTGAGTCAGGATTTAAATATAGGAACCAAAGAAGCGCAGGGATTTATCGACAGCTATTTTGAAACATATCCGAAGATCAAAGAATTTCTGGACAACACCGTAGCACAGGCAAAGGAAAAGGGATATACAAGAACTTTGTTTGGACGCATCCGTCCGATTCCGGAGCTGTCATCGGGTAATTTTATGACAAGACAGTTTGGCGAGCGTGTCGCCATGAATGCCCCGATTCAGGGAACGGCGGCGGATATTATCAAAATTGCCATGATCCGGGTACATGACCGTCTGATCCGGGAACATTTCCGTTCGCGTCTGATTTTGCAGGTACATGATGAACTGTTGATTGAGACTGCGGAGGAAGAAAAGGAAAAGGTCATTGCACTTTTGGAAGAAGAAATGCAAAAAGCAGCCGATCTGAAAGTGGAACTTGCCGTCGGTACGGCATGCGGACAGGACTGGTATGAGGCTCATTAAGAAAAATATACGAAAAGGAACAAACCCGGGAGGTGATGGAATGCGGTTTATTGGAATTACAGGAGGGGTGGGAGCAGGAAAATCTGCCATACTCGCACATCTTGCGTCAAAGCCGGGTATCAGGGTTATGCTGGCAGATGAGATTGCACATGATCTGATGCAGCCGGGGACGGAATGTTTTCAAAAGTTAAAAGAAAAATTTGCCGGGGAAGACATTTACCAGCCGGACGGATCGTTTGACCGTGCGCAGCTTGCAGCTGTCATCTTTTCCGATGACCGGAAAAGAGAAGAACTGAATGCCATTGTACATCCGGCGGTCCGGGAATATGTTCTGCAGCAGAAAGAGGCAGAGGAACGGGCTGGAAAACTTTTTCTGCTGGTTTTGGAAGCTGCACTTCTGATCGAGGAACATTATGATGAAATCTGTGATGAACTCTGGTATATTTATACTACAGAAGAAAACCGGAGAGCTCGTCTGAAGGCATCAAGAGGGTATTCCGATGCACATGTGGACCGGATTTTTGCCAGCCAGCTGAGCGAGGAGGAATACCGCAGACACTGCCGGGTGGTAATAGATAATAACGGGACACTGGAAGAAACACTGACACAGACAGATGAAGCGCTGAGGAGAGAAGCATATGAATAACGTATTTGGTTTGGATATAGGAACCCGCAATGTGGTGGGAACGGTCGGACACCGGACAGAAGATGGAGCCTTTATTGTAGAGGCACAGTATGTCAGACAGCATGAGACACGGTCCATGCTGGATGGACAGATTCATGATATTGGAAAAGTGGCGCGTACGATTTCCGCTGTAAAAGCAGAGCTGGAGGCGCAGCTGGATGCACCGCTTTCGGAAGTGTGTATTGCAGCCGCCGGCCGTGTGTTAAAAACCGTCACTACGCATGTGGAGTATGAGTATGCGGAGGAGTCGGTCGTCACAGGAGAAGATATCCACACATTAAATCTTCTGGGTGTAGAGCAGGCACAGGATATTTTGCGGGAACAGAATGACACAAAATATAAGTTTTACTGTGTTGGATATTCGGTTGTGAAATATTATTTAAACGAAGAAGTATTTATCAGTATTGAAGGACATAAAGCAAATAAAATCGGTGAGGACATTATCGTAACATTTTTGCCGGAAGATGTTGTGGACGGGCTGTATTCCGCAGTCGGTCAGGCTAAAATGACGGTTGCCAATATGACATTAGAGCCAATTGCGGCGATCAATGTGGCAATCCCTGAAAATTTCCGGATGTTAAATATTGCGCTGGTCGATGTCGGAGCGGGAACATCAGATATTTCCATCACAAGAGAGGGAAGTATCATAGCTTATGGTATGATTCCATATGCAGGGGATGAACTGACCGAGCTGATCGTGCAGCAGTATCTGGTTGATTTTCAGACTGCAGAGAAAATGAAACTGGCATCTTCGAGTGAGGATGAAGTGACATATGAGGATATTATGAGTATTTCCCATACAATTCCATCCAAGGAGATCTGGGAGCTGGTTGCCCCGACGGTGGAGAAGATTACTTCCGAGGTGGCTGCAAAGATCAAGGAACTGAATGGGGATAAAACCGTAAGCGCCTGCTTTGTTGTCGGTGGTGGCGGAAAGATCCACGGATTTACGGAAAAACTTGCAGGGCATCTGGATCTGCCGACAGAGCGTGTGGCATTGAGAGGGGAAGAAGTGCTCAAAAAAGTAACATTTGAGCAGGAAGACATCAAAAAGGATCCACTGCTTGTCACGCCGATTGGAATCTGCCTGAATTATTATGAACAGAGAAATAATTTCATTATGGTCCGCTTCAATGGGGAACGTCTGAAACTGTATGATAATAACAGGCTTACCATTGTGGATGCGGCAATGCAGGCGGGATTTCCAAATGACCAGATGTTTCCGAAACGCGGAATGCCGATCAATTTTACCGTGAATGGAAGCGCAAGAATCGCAAGAGGAGAGGCTGGGGAGGCCGCCATAGTGACGATGAATGGCCAACCGGCAAATATCAACACACCGCTGGAGCCAAACTCTGATATTACGATTGAGCCATCAACGGCAGGAGATAATGCGGTGTATACCATCGGACAGCTTCCGGAGTATCACGAGTCCGTGATTTCGTTTGTGATCAATGGTCAGAACGTGGTATGTCCGAAATTTGTTGAAGTAAACGGAAGCCTTGAACCGGATTCCTATGAAATTCAGGAGGGAGATTCCATCGAGACACGGAATTTTTATACCGTTGCACAGATTGCAGAATTTATGGACGTGGAAATTGACCCGGACAGTGAAATTCTGGTCAATAACAGGGAAGCGGGGATGGAGACCCTGGTATACGAAAATTTCTCCATTGACTGGACACCGTTAAGCTTCGGGGTTGCGTCAGAGAGTGAGAATCGGTATAATGCAACAGAGGGAGTTACAGATTCCGCGGAAATATCGCAGGAAGAAATGACTCTGGAAACCTCCGGGGATACCCAAAAGACTGAGCCGGAGAAAAAAGATACGGTCTGTGTTGTCACGGTAAATGGCGAGACGGTGGAACTTACGGGAAAAGAAGATTACATATTTGTGGATGTGTTTGACCGGATCACGTTTGATCTCAACGCCGGAAACGGACGTGCAATTGCAACGCTTGTAAATGGCATGGAAGCTGAATTTTCCCAGCCACTTAATAACGGGGACCGGGTAGAAATTTACTGGAAAGAGAAATAGTATGTTAGAATTATGCAGTATTGCAAGTGGCAGCAGTGGAAACTGTATCTGTGTAGGCTCGGACAACCACCATGTGTTAATTGATGCGGGGATCAGCGGAAAGCGGATTGAGAATGGATTAAACGAGGTGGATTTAAAGAGTCAGGATATGGATGGAATTCTGGTTACACATGAACATCTGGATCATATCGCGGGACTTGGTGTTATGGCAAGAAGATATGGGCTGCCGATGTATGCGACGGCAGGAACCATTGAAGCCATTAAGAACACGCCGTCAGTGGGAAAGATCGATCCGGAATTATTTCACGAAATTGTTCCGCAGGAAGATTTTGTAATCGGGGATCTGACGATCACCCCGATCCATATTTCACACGATGCGGCGGATCCTGTGGCATACCGGATCAGAAAAGGAAACCGTACATTTGCGGTAGTAACCGATCTGGGAAATTATGATGATGAGATTGTGCAGCAGTTGCAGGGACTTGACACTTTGCTGCTGGAGGCAAATCATGATATTCATATGCTCGAAACGGGCGTATACCCTTATCCGCTGAAACGGAGAATTATGGGAAACAGGGGACATCTGTCGAATGAGCGGAGCGGCCAGCTGCTCTGTGAACTTCTTCATGATAAATTTGGCACAGTGGTACTGGGCCATTTAAGCAAAGAAAATAATTACGAGGAACTGGCGTATGAAGCAGTACGTCTGGAAGTTACGATGGGGGATAATCCGTACAAAGCGGATGATTTCCCGATGTATGTGGCAAAAAGAAATGCGGTTTCGCCTGTAATTCGTGCAGAGTAAAAAGGAGAGTTTATATTATGGAAAAAACAATGGACAAAGCAATCATTACAGTAGTAGGAAAAGATACCGTCGGTATTATTGCAAAGGTATGTACGTATCTTGCTGACAACGGCGTAAACGTGCTTGATATTTCACAGACGATTGTTTCTGGATTTTTTAATATGATGATGATTGTGGATATGGCAGATGCAAAGAAGCACTTTGCAGAGATTTCCGGAGAAATGGATGCATTGGGAGAAAAAATAGGCGTTTCAATCAAATGTCAGCGCGAAGAAATTTTTGAAAAAATGCATCGTATCTAAAACATGGAGGAAGCAAAGAATGATTAACAGCTGGGAAGTACAGGAAACCAACGAAATGATCGAGAAGGAGAATCTGGATGTGAGAACCATCACACTCGGAATCAGTCTTCTTGACTGTATTGATTCGGATCTGGACCGTCTGAATCAGAATATTTACAACAAGATTACAACCGTGGCAAAGGATCTGGTAGCGACCGGAGAAAAGATTGAAAAAAGTTATTCCATTCCAATCGTAAATAAGAGAATTTCCGTGACACCAATTGCACTGGTGGGAGGTTCGGCTTGTAAGACACCGGAGGATTTTGCTACGATCGCCGCAACCATGGACCGTGCAGCAAAGACGGTCGGAGTCAATCTGATCGGCGGATATTCCGCACTGGTATCCAAAGGCATGACAAAAGCGGATGAACTTCTGATCCGTTCCATTCCGCAGGCACTGCACAGTACCGAACGGGTATGCAGTTCCGTAAACCTGGCATCCACCAAGACCGGTATCAATATGGATGCGGTACGGCTTATGGGAGAGATCATTCTTCAGACAGCAGAGATTTCAAAGGACAACGATTCTGCCGACTGCATGAAGCTGGTGGTATTTTGCAATGCACCGGACGATAATCCGTTTATGGCAGGTGCTTTCCACGGAGTTACCGAGGCAGATGCGATCATCAATGTCGGAGTCAGTGGACCGGGTGTTGTAAAAAATGCACTGGAAAAAGTACGCGGAGAAAATTTTGAGGTTCTCTGTGAGACCATCAAAAAGACGGCATTTAAAGTTACCCGTGTTGGCCAGCTGGTGGCACAGGAGGCATCTAAGATGTTAAATATTCCGTTTGGTATCGTGGATCTTTCTCTGGCACCGACTCCGGCAATCGGAGACAGTGTTGCGGATATCCTCTGCGAGTGCGGTCTGGAGTATGCAGGTGCACCGGGAACCACTGCAGCACTTGCCATGCTCAATGATCAGGTAAAGAAGGGCGGCGTGATGGCTTCTTCTTATGTGGGTGGTTTAAGCGGTGCCTTTATTCCGGTCAGCGAGGATCAGGGGATGATCAACGCGGTAGAGGCAGGCGCAATTTCCCTTGAAAAATTAGAGGCAATGACCTGTGTATGTTCGGTAGGTCTGGACATGATCGCCATTCCGGGAGATACAAAGGCAACAACCATTTCCGGAATGATTGCAGACGAGATGGCAATCGGAATGGTGAACCAGAAGACAACCGCTGCACGTCTGATTCCGGCTGTGGGAAAAGGTGTGGGAGACAGAGTGGAATTTGGAGGACTGTTTGGATATGCCCCGGTTATGCCGGTAAACAAATATTCCTGTGATGGCTTTATCAACCGTACAGGACGTATTCCGGCTCCGATCCATTCTTTTAAAAATTAATAGGTAAAAAACAGAAGTAAAAAATTTGGAGCAGATTTATGATAGCATATGAAAAATTACCGCTGGACAATGAAGTGAAGGCAGCTTTAGAAGGACTTGAGATTGAATATGTGTTCCAGCCGATCTTTTATAAAGATTGTGTGAGAATATATGCATATGAAGCGTTGATGAGACCAAAGAAGATGACGGTGGGGCAGCTGATTGATGAATTTGCCAGGGATGAGAAACTGCATATACTGGAAGTTGCCACTTTTTTTGGTGCAACACAGGCGTATATTGAGCGGGGATATCAGGAATATCTCTGCATCAATTCCTTCCCGTCGGAAAGTTTTACGGAGAATGAGGCAGAAGCATTTGATACTTATTTTGGAAACCAGAAAGGAAAAAGGATCATTGAGATTTTAGAGTATCCGAAAGTTTCCCTGCGCGAGTGGGTCAGAAAAAGTGAGATGGTCCAGAATAAGCACTGGAAGGTATCGCTGGATGATTTTGGCATGGGCGAAAACAATATGAATGCCGTATATCTGTATACACCGGATATCGTAAAACTGGACCGCTCCCTGATCTGTGGAATTGATAACGATGCCAGAAAACAGGAGAACGTCCGTACATATCTGGAAAGTTTCCATGAAAGAGGAATGCAGGTGCTTGCGGAAGGCGTGGAGACAAGAGAAGAGTGTGATTTTTTACGGTCTTTGGGAGTGGATCTGTTTCAGGGATACTATCTGGCTATGCCGGCATAAATACAAAAAGAGAGCGTGCGAAAGCATGTTCTTTTTTAAAAAAATAAATTATCTGAAAAAACATAATAAAACAAACAATTATGAGAAATATAAAGGAAAAATAAAAAGAAATAAAAAAACAGATTGACATAATGTAAAATGCGTGTTATATTTAAGGCAACAAAAAACAAGCAGCCATCACGAAGGGTGACGAGAAAGCTCTGGACGTGAAATTTAATGTAAGGAGGTACAGTCCAAAGGGAACATAAGCCATTGGCAGGGAGTAACCAAACACAGGTCATCAGGCTTCACTTGATGAAAAAATAAACATTCGGGAATGGAAACCAGTGACAGAGTACAAAAGAGAGTGGACAAAGAGGAACGGATAAAAGGTAATTTGCCCAGAACGTCATTTCGGTAAACAAAAGAAGAATGGATATAGAACAAAAGATGAAGTGAGGAGCAGTCCAATGGAGTGTGGAAATCATTAGGCGTCATCAGAAGTATCTGATGGCGTCTTTTGTTGTGCATGAATAAGAATTATCCACGGGTTTTGGAAATAACGTGACCAAAGATAATCCAGTGGGACATCTCCGATGCGTTATTACTGTCGATATAAAACGTCTGTCCGTAATAGGTGAGTGGTTCTAAGCGCCAGGGATCTGTCTGGCGAAGGCGGCGGATGTAAAGAAGACCGGTCACTTTGTTAATAAAAATACCGGTGTCACCATCTCGTATGGGATCCCGCGCGATCAATAAAATATCGTTTGCGTGATAGACCGGAGACATATGATCACTTGTGACAAGAAGTGCACAATCGATCTGGTTTCCATAGCGCTTGCGGTATCCTGCAATGTTGATTTTTTCGAGGGAGCAGGAATCATACACCATTCCATCGTGCATATTTCCGTTCGGAATGATCAAAGTGGTATAGTCCTCACGGGAAACCGATGGAACCGTTTCCAGATTTCTGGCAAAATCGAATTCAAACTGTACAAGGGATTCAATAAAATGTAACTGTGTAGGCGAAAGACTGCGCATACGGTCATAGGTCTGAAATAAATCGGAGGATTCACCACATAGTTCATAGAACATTTTTCCGGTAAGCTGACTGAACTTATATACGGTATAGACATCAATTTTTCCGGTATCTCCATTGGCAAGTCTTTTGTAAGAGGAAAGAGACATATCCAGCACTTTGGCCATATCCTGCTGCGAATAGCCAAGTTTAAAGCGCTCTCTTTCCAGATTTGTTCCAAGATTTCTGGATAATTGTTCGCGTGTCAGCATAACCATCACCTCCAAATGAAATATCAAATTTATTATAATAATAAACGCTAAAAAGGTCAAATGACATATCGCGTTTCCCGATAAAGACCATTTCTGACCTCTGACCGACAAAAGTCGCTGGGAATATATTAAAAATTAGACCCGAATTGAAAAAGTAGGAAAGATATAATCAATATGTAAATAAAAAGTCAAATTCAGTCAAAATAAAAAAGAAAGGAGAAAGACGAAGGTATAGGAAAAAGGATAAATACATAAAAGGGAACTGATGCGTCCGGCATACAGTTCTTTTTTTGTTTTTTATGTGAACGAGTGCACAAAAGCAGGAAATTATGGTAAACTGTTTCATAGGAATAATGAGCGGATGTATGCTCGTGAAAAGGGGTATTACAAGTGGAAAAACAACGATTACATTATTATGAACAGCTTGCAGAACTGTATCCGACGATTGGAAAAGCATCTACGGAAATTATCAATCTGCAGTCTATTTTATATCTGCCAAAAGGCACAGAACACTTTTTGTCGGATATACATGGGGAATTTAAAGCATTTTCCCACGTATTGCGAAACGGGTCCGGAGCGGTCCGCAAAAAGATTGATGACGTATTCGGACATACGTTAAGTACGGCAGATAAGATGTCTCTGGCAACACTGATTTATTATCCACAGAAAAAAATCGAGCTGGTGCGTCAGACCGAGGACGATATCGAGAACTGGTATAAGATCACACTGTACCGACTGATCGAGGTGTGTAAGACGGTATCTTCCAAATACACCAGATCCAAAGTGCGCAAGGCGCTGCCGGAGGATTATGCGTATGTAATCGAGGAACTGATTACAGAAAAGCAGGAGGTCCTGAATAAAGAGGCTTATTATGAAGCGATTATCAACACCATTCTGGAACTTGGGCAGGCGGATAATTTTATTGTGGCGCTGGCGGAACTGGTGCAGAGACTGGTTATTGATCATCTGCACATTCTGGGAGATGTGTATGACCGCGGTCCGTCACCGGACAAGATTATGGATCAGCTGGAAAAATATCATTCGTTTGATATCCAGTGGGGAAATCACGATATGGTATGGATGGGGGCTGCAGCCGGACAGCTGGCCTGTATTGCATCCGTGATCCGGACAAGTATCCGGTACGGAAACCTGGATCTGATTGAGGATGGTTATGGTATCAATATGGTGCCGCTTGCAACATTTGCCATGGATGCTTACCGTGATGACCCGTGCAGGCAGTTTGTACTGAAAGATTCTACGGATGAGGAACGTAGCAAGAAAGAAACACTGATGAACCGGAAAATGCATAAGGCAATTGCCATCATAAGGTTTAAACTGGAAGGACAGCTGATCCACAAATGGCCGGAGTATGGCATGGAAAACCGCTGTCTGCTGCACCGTATCAACTATGAAAACAAAACGGTGGAAATCGACGGAAAAACCTATGACATGCTGGATACCAATTTCCCTACCATTGATCCGGAACATCCGTATGATCTGACGCCGGAGGAACAGGAGGTCATGGACCGGCTGCGCACCTCGTTTATACACTGTGAGAAACTGCAGCGTCATGTGCGGCTTCTGCTAAAACGGGGCAGCATGTATAAAGTTTACAATGGAAATCTGCTCTATCATGGATGTGTGCCGCTGAATCCGGATGGAACATTTAAGAAAGTAAATGTATATGGCAGGGAATACAGCGGAAAAGCACTCTATGATGTACTGGAATCCTATGTCCGCAAGGCATTTTTCTCTCTGGATGAAAAAGAGCGGGAAAAAGGAAGAGATATCATGTGGTATATCTGGACAGCTCCGGACTCTCCTTTGTACGGACGAAGTAAGATGGCAACGTTTGAACGGTATTTTCTTGCCGACAAGTCCATGCATCATGAGAGCAAGAATGCGTATTATCATCTGTTTGACAAAGAGGAAACGGCAGATAATATACTCAAAGAATTCGGGCTGACCGGGGATTTTGTACATATCATCAATGGCCATGTACCGGTAGAGCGCATTGCCGGCGAAAATCCGGTCAAGTGTAACGGAAAACTGATTCTGATCGACGGTGGATTTTCAAAAACATACCGGAGAAAGACGGGAATTGCAGGATATACACTGACGTACAATTCTTATGGACTGACGCTTTCTGCCCATGAACCGTTTGACTGGTCAAACGAAGCGGTGAGAGATGAACTGGATATTGTATCGCATCAGGAAGCGGTAGAATACCGGGATAAACGTATTCTGGTGGGAGATACAGACGTAGGTAAACGCATGATGATCCGCATTGAGGAACTGAAAAAACTGATTCAGGCATATCAGGACGGCGAAATCGCCGAACGGGATGCCAGCAGTGCTTATAAATGGTAGAGGATAAGTTATGTATCAGGTAGAAGGCTACGCATTTGAAACAAAAGAACAGGAGCATACAGCAAAACATGAGGTAGAGATCATCGGGTATATCCGGAAGAATACGAGAATGGATGATCCGGATGTTGTGCTGGCATTATACAACAAGCTGGTGTTAAAAGAAATTTTCGTCACGCCGGTCGGATACGATTTTTTGCACAGGCTTCAGGAATATCTGTATACCATTCCATATATCAGGAGAGAAGACATTCTTCCGATCACGGTGTATGAACCGGAAGGAAAGGTTTCAAAAGAGAAAAGAAGCAAAGAGGAAATACAGCAGAAGAAAAAAAGACAGAAAAACAAAGAGCATGTGGTCAGTAAAAACCGCCGGAAGGAGAACCGGGATTATCAGAAACTGTTTCACATCAGTACATTTTTCGCAGTTGTTTTTGCACTTGGCATTATTGGGATGCTTGTGATTACGTGGCTCAGCAAAGATAATGTGACAATTTTAAACTATGAAAATAAGGTGATTGATAAGTATGAGATCTGGGAAAAACAGCTGGATGAACGGGAAAGCCAGCTTAAGGAACAGAAATCGCAACTGACGGAACAGGAGGCAGAATAGAGATGGACAAAGTGAAGATCCTTGTGGTAGATGATGAGAGCCGGATGCGGAAGCTGGTACGGGATTTTTTAACCCGGCAGAACTATGAAGTCTTAGAAGCAGCAGATGGAGAGGAAGCACTGGATATTTTTTATAAAGACAAAGCGATCGCTCTGTTGATTCTGGACGTGATGATGCCAAAGATGAACGGCTGGGAAGTCTGCAGGGAAATCCGTCAGACATCCAAAGTTCCGATCATCATGCTCACAGCCAAAAGTGATGAGAGTGATGAACTTATGGGATTTGATCTTGGAGTCGATGAATATATAACCAAACCGTTTTCCCCGAAAATTCTTGTGGCGCGTGTCGAAGCGATTCTGCGCCGGACCAATAAGATCGGCGATGCGGCCGATCTTAAGACAGCAGGAGAGATTGTTCTGGATAAGACGGCGCACGAGGTGAAAATTTCGGGAAATCCGGTGGAACTCAGCTTCAAGGAGTTTGAACTGCTGGAATATTTTATGGACAATCAGGGGATTGCCCTCTCGAGGGAGCGCATTTTAAACAGTGTGTGGAATTATGACTATTTTGGGGATGCACGGACGATTGATACACATGTAAAGAAACTGAGAAATAAACTCGGGGCATGTGGAAGTTATATAAAAACCGTATGGGGAATGGGTTACAAATTTGAGGTGTCCTAAATGGAAAAGAAACAAAAGACTTCCCTGACATGGCAGCTGATTCTGACGATGGTTGTCATTGTTGCGGGAACGGTCGCGATGTGCTGGTTTTTTAATACCACTTTTTTGGAGAAATATTATATTTTTCATAAGGAAAAAGAATTAAAGAGCAGTTTTGACCAGGTAAGACTGATCTGTGAAAAACAGGGAGATTCCAGCGATGATGCGTATGTGCAATTCGAGAGAATCTGTGCAAACGGAAATATCAATATGCTTATTGCGGATCAGGACAGAAACCTGATATGGAGTTCCTACAGCAGTGCACAGCGCTTTCAGATGCAGATGGAGGACTGGCTGTATGGAAGTGACCGCAGTCGTGTGCAGGTGCTTTCATCCGGAAAGGATTATACGCTGCTTCGGCAGACCGATGAACGGCTGCAGTCGGAGTATCTGGTTCTTCTGGGAACTTTAAAAAATGGAAACAATCTTTATATGCGTGCGGCAGTGGAAAGCATTCGGGAAAGTGCGAGCATAACAAACCAGTTTTTTGTAATGGTGAGCACAGGAGCCATCATCTTAAGCGTGATTCTGATCATTGTTCTCTCGAGGGGAATTTCCCATCCGATCCATGCCTTATCCGATATCGCAAGAAGAATGACACAGCTGGATTTTGACGCAAAGTATATACCGGTACGTCATGTGAGCCGGGAAATTGATGAACTCGGAAATTCCATGAATGAATTGTCGGAGACACTGGAAGAGACGATTTCGGAACTGAAAACGGCAAACGTCAGCCTGCAGCAGGACATTGAGAAAAAGGAACAGATTGATGAAATGAGAAAAGAATTTCTTTCGAATGTCTCACACGAGCTGAAAACACCGCTGGCACTCATACAGGGATATGCGGAAGGATTAAAAGAATGCATCAATGATGATGCGGAGAGCCGCAATTTTTACTGTGATGTGATTATGGACGAATCGGAAAAGATGAATCATATGGTAAAACAGCTGCTGACTCTCAATCAGCTGGAGTTTGGCAATGATACCGTGGAAATGACACGGTTTGATATCACGGAGCTGATTGACGGCGTGATCCAGTCCGCATCCATCATGGCGGCACAAAAACAGGTGGATATCGAATTTTACAAGGAGGGTCCGGTATACGTCTGGGGAGATGAGTTTAAGGTGGAGGAGGTTATCACGAATTTCCTGACCAATGCCATGAACCATGCGGCAGGAGAGAAAAAGATTACCATTCGTTTTCAGAGACATGACCATCTGGTCCGGACCAGTGTGTTTAATACCGGTGATCCGATTCCAGAGGAAGATCTCGACAAGATCTGGGTGAAATTCTATAAAGTAGACAAAGCAAGAACCCGTGAATATGGCGGAAGCGGAATCGGACTGTCCATTGTCAAGGCAATCATGGATTCTTTTCATCAGAAATGCGGCGCAATCAATCATCCGGACGGTGTGGAATTCTGGATGGAATTAGAGACCAATAATTAATGCAAAGAAAAGATTGTCTTATTTTACAGAATATGATACCATAAAACATAGATTATAGGGCAAAAGTGACAAGAGGATAAAAGAGTATGAAAAAGAAAATGAGTCTGCTTGTGATGGCAGCGGCAGCAATGCTCCTGTTGGGAGGCTGTGGAACCCAGATGTATGATTTGTCAGAGGACGAAGAAAATCTGGTCGTGCAGTATTCGGCGCATATTCTTGCAAAGTATAATATTGAGCAGAAAGACGGAATGACAGCCGCTTCATCCGAAGAGACACAGGAAACACAAAAACAGGACAGTCAGATGCCGGAGAGTCAGGATACCCAGAGTACGGACAACAGTCTGGCGTCAGATGCCACGGGAGAAACCCAGACACAGGAGATGGAGACGATGACGATCGCCGAGGCGATCGGACATGCATCGGATCTGACCGTTTCTTACAAAGGATACAAGGTTCAGAATATCTATCAGGAGGGAGACTATTTTGCAGTAACTCCTGAGGATGGAAACAAACTTGTTGTGATGAAGTTTGAAATTAAAAATAAGGGAAAGAAAAAGGTCAGGCTGGATACAGAAAAACTCGGTATTACATTTTATGCATGTTTTGACGGAAAAAACAGGATAAAGGAGACGGCTTCGCTCGGAACCAGAAGTCTTTCCTCTTATGGGGAAACCATCAAGGGTGGAAAGAAGAAAACAGCGGTTTTACTGTTTCAGATTCCGAAAGACCAGGCAGATAAAATTTCGGGTGAGACGCTGTATGCAGAAATAAAAGATACAATTTATTCTCTGAAATACAAATAAATGCCCCAAATTTTACAAAATATGATATAATAAACATAAGGGATTACCAATACAGAAAAGTGCGGGAGGACGTATATGGATACAAATATTCTGTTAGAGTCAGGGACGAACGAATTAGAAATTTTAGAGTTTACATTAGGAGATAATCATTACGGAATCAACGTGGCAAAGATCAGGGAGATTTTGTCATACCAGAAGGTTACTCCTGTACCGAATACACATCCGAGCGTAGAAGGCATTTTTATGCCGCGTGAGGTGATGATTACGGTCATCAATCTGAAAAAGTGTCTTGGCATGGAGGATGATGGACAGGAAGGTCTGTTTATTATCACGAATTTTAATAAACTTGATGTGGCATTTCATGTGGATCAGGTGGTAGGAATTCACCGTGTCTCATGGAATGAGATCATCAAACCGGATTCTACGATTAATGGAGAAGACGGAAGTGTTGCAACTGGTGTGATCAAGATGGACGGGAAACTGGTTGTTATTCTTGACTTTGAGGCAATTGTATCATCCATCAGTCCGGAAACCGGTCTCAGAGTCAATGATCTCGAGCAGATCGGAGAGAGAGACCGGAGCGATGAGCCGATTCTGATCGCAGAAGATTCTCCGTTGCTGAGCAGCCTGATTACGGACTGCCTGAAAAAAGCAGGATACGAAAAACTGATTGTTACATATAATGGACAGGAAGCATGGGACAAGATTCAGGAATTTGAAAAGGCGGGGACATTGGACGAGAACGTTCATTGTGTCATTACCGATATTGAAATGCCCCAGATGGACGGACATCGTCTTACGAAGCTGATCAAATCAGATGACAAACTGAAACATCTTCCGGTTATCATTTTCTCCTCTCTTGTAAATGAGGAAATGAGAAGAAAAGGGGAGTCGCTTGGTGCAGATGCACAGCTGACCAAACCTGAAATCGGAAGTCTTGTAGATGCCATTGATGAATTACTTGCAAAGAGAAACAAATAAATTCCAGCAAAACAGTAAGGGGTGTGATGGCTTCATCACATCCCTTTGCAGGTTTATGGAATAAACAGATGGAATGGAGAAAAACACATGGGAGACCACTCATCGGAAAATTATCTGGATCAATTATTAAATTCCATGCATGGAGAAGAAACGGAACATCCGGGGGAACAGCCGGCAGCAAAACAGGTTCTGAGAGATGACTTTGAAAAGCAATTGTTTGGAGAAGAAGAAACGAAGGAAAAGGCAAAAGCGAAAAATGAAGAAGATTTTTTGAGGGAGTTTGAGGAAGAACTGCTCAAGGAAGATATTCCGGAGTATACCGAGAGCCTGAATCAGAAAAAACAGGAAGAAAAAGCTGCACAGATTGACGCTTCCCTGGATGATCTGCTCGATAATATTCCACAGGATGATTCTTCGACAGGGGATGCAGCACAGGAAGAAGAAACCGGTTTTCAGGGGAAAAGTCCATTGGAAACTGCAATACCGCCCGATGAGGATGATTTCGAGGTGAATACACTCGATGATGCGGTCGGAACATTTGACAGCAATTTGCCAAAAGAAGAGGATGGAGAACTGGATCTGTCAGGACTTTCGGATTCGGATCTTATGGATATGCTTTCCGGAGATCAGGATTTATCGGATCTGGGGGATATGCTTTCTTCTGATGAAGAAGGAAAACCTTTGGAAGAAACGGATTCCATCGGAGATTTTGCCAAGTCGGAGATGAATCCACAGGAAGATGAGGCAGACAGGATTCCGGAACTTACAGAGCAGGAAGACGTGCCGGCACAGGCAGAAGAAAACTCTTCGAATGGGAAAAAAGAAAAGAAGAAAAAGAATAAGAAAGAGAAAAAAGCGAAAGAAGGCGGCGGTTTCCTGCAGAAACTTTCCCGGATCATTTTCGGTGAGGACGATGAGGAAGAAAAGCAGGCGGTTGACATCGGAAATACACAGGGAACAGATGTCAGTGAACTTTCAGAGGAAAACCAGCAGATCTTAAAGGAACTTGAAGGTACAGGCAGTGATGCCGGAAAGGAACCGGAAAAGAAAAAGAAGAAAAAGGAAAAACCGAAAAAAGAGAAAAAACCGAAGAAGGAAAAGAAGCCAAAACAGCCGAAACCGAAAAAGGAGAAAAAACCTAAGGAAGTGGATAACACACCGCCGCTTCCGAAGGGACCGGTGATTGCGATTGTCCTTATGGCAGTGTCATTGTTTGCATTTGTCATGATTGTGACAAATCTTTTGGGGTATCAGGCAAACTTAAGCCAGGCAAAGGAAAAATATGAGCAGGGTTCTTATGTGGAAGCATACAGTAAGCTGCAGGGGCTTTCGATCAAGGAACGGGATGAAAAGCTTTATCATCAGCTGGCAACGCTTGCTGCTGTCTCGGAAAAGTATCAGGCATATCTCGTGTTTGATAATTACGGCTCAAAAATAGATGCACTTGACGCACTGGTATGTGCATATGGACGTTATGACCTGAATCAGAAAAATGCCAAAGAGTATGGCTGTGAAGATCAGCTGGAGAAGATCGGAGGAAAGATTATCAAAGCACTGCTGAAAGATTATGATATGACAGGGGATGAGGCACTGGATATCTATCAGACCAGAAAGCGTGATGATTACACGGTGAAACTGCATCAGAAGCTGAAAGAACTTGGGCTGGGATAGAAAAATAGCAGAAAGTAAGGCAGGAGACTGTTAATTTAGGAGTAAGACACATATGATTGCAATTATTGACTACAACGCTGGAAATTTAAAAAGTGTGGAAAAAGCATTGCACTTTCTCGGAGAAGACTGTGTGATCACGCGCAATTTTCACGAGATTGAGACCGCAGACAAAGTGATTCTTCCGGGAGTCGGTGCATTTGGCGACGCAATGGAACAATTGAAAAAATACGAACTGGACAAGGTGATTCATCAGGTGACAGCGGAAAATAAGCCGTTTCTGGGTATCTGTCTGGGACTGCAGCTTCTCTTTGAAGGAAGTGATGAGAGCCAGGGCGTGGAGGGACTCCATGTGCTGGACGGACAGATTCTGCGGATTCCGGATCAGCCGGGGCTTAAGATTCCACACATCGGGTGGAATTCTCTGCATTTACAGAATGACGGAAGACTTTTTGCTGGGCTGGAGGAAAATCCGTATGTATATTTTGTACATTCCTATTATCTGAAAGCAGCGGATGAACAGATTGTGAAAGCAACCACGGAGTACAGCACGACAATTCATGCATCGGTAGAATCCGGAAATACATTTGCATGTCAGTTCCATCCGGAAAAGAGCGGTACGGTTGGACTTTCGATTTTGAAAAATTTTGCAAAGCTGCAGGGAGGAAATGCATAGTGTTTACGAAGAGAATTATTCCTTGTCTGGATGTGAATGACGGACGCGTGGTAAAAGGCATTAACTTTGTGAATTTAAGAGATGCCGGAGATCCGGTAGAGGTCGCAGCAGCTTACGACAAGGCGGGCGCAGATGAAGTAGTCTTTCTGGATATTACCGCATCTTCCGATCACCGTGCAACGGTGGTAGACATGGTGCGTAAGGTTGCAGAGAAGGTGTTTATCCCGTTTACGGTAGGCGGTGGTATCCGTACGGTGGAGGATTTTAAGGTACTGCTTCGGGAAGGTGCCGACAAGATTTCCATTAATTCTTCCGCAATCAATACACCGGAGCTGATTGGAAATGCAGCGGACAAGTTTGGCAGCCAGTGTGTGGTAGTCGCCATTGATGCCAGACGAAGAGAGGATGGAAGCGGCTGGAATGTTTACAAAAACGGCGGTCGTATTGATACCGGGCTTGACGCTGTAGAATGGGCAATGAAAGCTAACAGACTTGGTGCGGGAGAAATTCTTCTGACCAGCATGGACTGCGATGGAACAAAGGCAGGGTATGATATTGAACTGACCAGACAGATTGCAGACAATGTTTCCATTCCAGTGATTGCATCCGGTGGTGCGGGCACAAAAGAACATTTTTATGAGGCCCTGACAGAGGGACATGCAGATGCAGCACTGGCAGCGTCCCTGTTTCATTATAAGGAGCTGGAGATCATGGATCTGAAAAACTATCTGGCAGACCGTGGTGTCTCCGTGCGTAGATAGGAGTGGATGAAATTATGGCAATGATAACAAACGACTGGCTTCCGGCAGTCCGTGAGGAATTCGCCAAACCATATTACCGGCAGCTGTATCAGTTTGTGAAAGAAGAGTATAGCCGCACGGTTGTGTATCCGCCGGCAGAGGATATTTTTAATGCACTGCATTTTACACCGCTTAATGAGGTAAAAGTACTGATTCTGGGACAGGATCCGTATCACAATGAACATCAGGCACATGGTCTTTCATTTTCTGTCCTTCCGGATCAGAAAGAAATTCCGCCGTCTCTGCAGAATATTTATAAAGAACTGCAGGATGATCTGGGGTGTAAAATTCCAAACAACGGCTATCTGAAAAAATGGGCAGATCAGGGGGTACTGCTTTTGAATACCGTGCTTACGGTGCGGGCGCATCAGGCAAATTCGCATCAGGGAAGAGGATGGGAGCAGTTTACGGATGCGATCATTCAGGCAGTGAATGCGCAGGATCGTCCGATTGTGTATATGTTGTGGGGGCGTCCGGCGCAGAGCAAAATACCGATGCTTACAAATCCAAGGCACCTGATTTTAAAGGCACCACATCCGAGTCCTCTTTCCGCATATCGCGGGTTCTTTGGATGCAGACATTTCAGTCAGGCAAATCAGTTTCTAAAAGAGCATGGAATCGAGCCGATTGACTGGCAGATAGAAGACATTTAAGAAATTTCTTGATAAAAAGAGGAGTGCCCCATTGTCCAATGGACAATGGGGCGAATTATGAAAAAATAACAAGTTAGTAACTTTGCTTTCTTTTATATTCTTATAATAGCATCTGATTGTGAATAAAATATGAACAAAACGAAAAGAAATTGTTATCTTTTCGTAATTATAACCAAAATACGGAAAAATACCACAAAAGTATTGTAAAAACAGTGAAAAAGCGATAGGATAAAAGAAAGAATTGTGTGAAAGAGGTGATACTATGAGAGGAATTTCAATGTATGATTCATCATCAGTAAGTACTTTATTTTCCAGTCTGGGTTCTTCAAAAAGCATGGGAAGCGGCCTGTTTGGAATCAATTTAAGTGAGTATGCAAGTATTCGCAGTGGTTCTTATGGCAAATTAATGCGCTCTTATTTTTCAATGGATTCCACGAAGAGCACCTCGAAGTCGGATGACAGCACCAAAAATACGATCGAGGATCTGGCCACGACCACATCGACGTCAAAAGACAGTACCAAGACGCTGGCTGCGATTGAGTCCGATGCCAAGGAACTGACAGACTCTGCCAAGGCATTGTATACCCGCAGTAACAACAAGGTGTTTACAAAGGATTCCGGGGGCAGCTACGATACGGACAAGATCTACAAAGCGGTAAAGAGTTTTGCGGATGATTACAACTCCATGCTGGATACAGCCGGCAAGTCATCGACGAACCGCATTTCCCGGTCGGTAAGTTCTATGAAAAATGAGACTTCTTACAATGAGAAAGCCTTAAAGGAAATAGGAATTACGGTTGATGAAAAGACCGGCAAGCTGTCGGTGGATGAGACAACGTTTAAGAGTGCGGACACAGAAAAAGTAAAGAGCCTGTTCAATGGAACCGGTTCCTACGCATACAGTGTGGCAACAAAGGCAGCCATGACAGAGTCCTATGCAAAGTCAGAAGCCGCGAAATCCAATACATATACGAAGAACGGCACGTATAATTACAATTATAACAGCGGAAATATTTTTATGGATATGTTTTAAAATAGTTGAAAATGAGTTTTCAAAATGCAGGAAACCCTCTTTGCTGGACAGACCAGCAGAGAGGGTTTCCTGTTTTTACCAAACAGACAGAGGGTAACAGATTAATCATCTGCCTCCTCATCTGCAGTTGTATTGTATACCTGACGTTTTCTTGCCATAACATCACTTTCGAGATATTCGTCATAAGTAGAAACCTTGTCTACCATGCTTCCATCCGGAAGAAACTCGATGATGCGGTTCGCAGTTGTCTGTACGACCTGATGGTCACGGCAGGCAAACAGGATGACACCAGGGAATTTGATCATACCATTATTCAATGCGGTGATGGATTCCATATCCAGGTGGTCTGTCGGCTCATCAAAGATCAGAACGTTGCTTCCCATGATCATCATGCGGGAGAGAAGGACACGGACTTTTTCTCCACCGGAGAGGACACGCATCTTTTTTACACCATCTTCACCGGCAAAAAGCATACGGCCGAGGAAACCGCGGACATAAGTTGCGTCTTTGATCTCGGAGTATTGGGTCAGCCAGTCAACGATCAGCTCATCGGAATCAAAGATGGCGGTATTATCCTTCGGGAAATAAGACTGGCTTGTTGTAACACCCCATTTGTAAGATCCTTCATCCGGTTCCATTTCCCCGGCGAGAATTTTAAACAATGTTGTCTTTGCAAGCTCATTTCCACCGACAAAGGCGATTTTGTCATCGTGTCCGACAATAAAGGAAATGTTGTCAAGAACTTTCACACCGTCAATGGTTTTACTGATTCCGTCTACGGTCAGAACTTCATTTCCGATTTCACGGTTTGGACGGAAATCAATGTACGGATATTTACGGCTGGAAGGACGGATGTCATCCAGCTGGATTTTTTCCAGGGCACGCTTACGGGAAGTTGCCTGCTTGGATTTGGAAGCATTTGCGGAGAAGCGGGAGATGAACTCCTGCAGCTCTTTGATTTTTTCTTCCTTCTTCTTGTTGGCTTCTTTCATCTGACGGACAAGAAGCTGGCTGGATTCATACCAGAAATCGTAGTTTCCGGCATACAGCTGAATTTTGCCGTAATCCATATCTGCAATGTTGGTGCAGACTTTGTTTAAGAAATAACGGTCATGGGAAACCACGATAACCGTGTTTTCAAAGTTGATCAGGAATTCTTCTAACCATGCGATGGCATCAAGATCCAGGTGGTTGGTCGGCTCATCGAGAAGAAGAATGTCCGGGTTGCCGAACAGTGCCTGTGCAAGAAGTACTTTGACTTTTGCAGCACCCGGCAGGTCTGCCATCTGTGTGTAGTGATCCTCGGTCGGAATTCCAAGACCGTTTAACAGGGTGGCAGCATCGGATTCAGCATTCCAGCCGTCCATGTCTGCAAATTCTGCTTCGAGTTCACTGGCGCGGATACCGTCTTCGTCGGAAAAATCTTCTTTCATGTAGATGGCATCTTTTTCTTTCATGATGTCATACAGCCGTTTATTTCCCATGATGACAGTGTCAAGTACGGTATACTCATCATACTTGAAGTGATCCTGCTGCAGGAATGACAGACGCTGTCCCGGGGTGATGACAATGTCACCGCTGGTCGGTTCTAACTGTCCGGATAAAATTTTTAAAAAGGTGGATTTGCCGGCACCGTTTGCACCGATCAAACCGTAACAATTCCCCTCGGTAAACTTTACGTTTACATCTTCGAAAAGGGCTTTTTTACCTAATCTTAAAGTAATGTTATTTGCACTAATCATACGAAAACCTCATTGCTTTACTTAATTTGTCTATGATAAAATCACAAATTCTATTATAAACATGACATGGGAAATATTTCAAGAAGAAAAACGCTTTCTTGTTGGAAATGTATAGAAATAATGATATAATGGAGAAAGAATTGAACGAAATTGGGGCAAAGCTATGGATTATAGGGAATTTATACAGTTGGATCTGCCTGTCGCAGTTGCAATTGTCAGTTGTGGGGCAGACTGGAGAGTGGAAGAGGCAAACGCAGAGTTTACGGATGTACTTGGATACACGGAAAAGGAACTGCGGGAAACCAGACCACAAAAAATGGTATATGACGAAGATTATGCAAATCTGGTCAGTGTATTGGAAAATGTTGTCCGGACACATGACAACGGAAAAATGCAGCTTCGTATCGTACGCCCCGATGGGAAAACCCGGTGGGTGGAGATGCGGTGCAGTGTTCTGGCACATTACGATGTAAAACCATATGTGGTTTTATTTTTATGGGATATTGATGAGGAAAAAAGACGGGAAGAACATCAGAAACTGTTGAACCAGAAATATGAGCTGATGGAACAGCTGTCTTTGGAATATCCGTTTGATCTGGATGTGGAAAACTGGACGATGCTGCGCTCGTACCGGCTGATGGAATTGAGGGGACAATACGATTATTCCGAACAATATTTTCCGGTGGATGAAGAAGTCCTGACACTCTGTCCACCGGATCAGGAGCTTTTTCTGAAGGCTATGAAAGAAGCTGCCACAGAGGAAAAAACCGGAAGTATGGATACAAGGTTTAATATCCATACGGAAAATGAGACACCGAAATATCTCTGGTTTAGAACTTATTACAAGAGCATTGCAGACCATAATGGACGGATCACCCGGATTATCGGAAGAAGTTTTAATATTGATGAAGATAAGAATCTTCAGGAAGAAGTGCGGAGAGATCCGCTGACAAAACTGCTCAACAAGCTGGAAATCCAAAGGGAGACCGATGCATTTCTGGAAGGAGCAGAAGACGGAACCCATGTATTGTTTCTGATTGATATTGATAATTTTAAAGGTGTCAATGATAATTTCGGGCATACATTCGGTGATACCGTAATCGTAGATGTTGCAAATGTTATCAAATCTTTTTTCCGCAACAATGATCTGACCGGAAGGGTCGGTGGGGATGAATTCCTTGTGCTGATGAAGAACACAACACTCGAGAAGGCAAAGGAACGTGCCGGAAATCTTGGAGAAGCACTCTGCAAAGTTTATACGGGGGGCTCCATTCACTACAGGATCTCGGCAAGTATTGGTCTGGCCGCCTGTAACGGTGGGGATGGAAATACATACAGTTCCCTGTTTGAAAAAGCGGATCATGCCATGTATCGTACCAAGCAGGGGGGCAAAAATGGATATGAGATTGCCGGTGCAAAAGATGTGGGAATGATCAGAAACGGAATCAAAAACATTGAGCGGCGGGAAAACATGGGCGCAGAAGACCGTGAATTCCTTGCATTTTCCATCAGTCTTATGGCGCACGCCAAAAATATAGACGGGTCGCTGAATATGCTTTTAAACAGGATTACGGAAAGATACCAGATGGATCTTGTTATGGTATTTGAGGATAACACCGAAAATGACGGAATGGTCATGACCAATTATTTTGGAAATAATTACTCTTTTTATGGGAAAAGTGCGTTTCCAAAGAAAAGTCCTTTACTAAAGGAACTACAGCCAGGGGAGTATATGATAGTTAAAAATTCGCGGAGCAATTTTGCAACGGGGATGGGAAATTATCTTAAGTCAACGGATACATATAACGAAAACGCTCCGTTTTCTGCTGTGGTTGGAAAATTTGAATATGTTGGGGGCTGTACAGGGGAAGTAATTTATGTGTCACTGGACGAAGAACGGCAGTGGCAGCCGGGAGAGTTGGAAATTTTTCAGGAACTGACCCGTATGATGGCTATTTTTGTGTCCCTGCGCTATCGGGTCACGGAAAGCCGGGAACAGATCAGTTCCATCCAGAAAAAAGATCCGCTGACAGGGCTGTACAATCAGGAGGCATTCCGTGAAGCGGTGGTTGAAATTCTGGCACATTCCAAGCCGGATGAAGTATATGCCATTGAGTATATGGATATCAATAATTTTGGATATATCAATGAAAATTATGGCTATAAAGTAGGGGACAGGGTCCTTAAAATGTTTGCACAGGATATCTTTGTGCAGGAGTATTTCCGTGCAGGCTGCCGTTTGTATTCGGATTTTTTTCTGCTTCTGATTGCAGATGAAAGTCAGGAAAAAATGATCGATCATCTGCACAGCAGAAATAAAAGATTTACCAATATGCAGAATCACAGGTATCCAAACAGTGGAATGGGGGTATCGGCAGGGGTATATATTTTGGAAGACAATAAAATGGACATCGAGTTTGCAATCGAAAATGCCAATCTTGCATGGAAAAATGCAAAAAATACCGGGAAGAGGGACATTACCCTGTATAATCCTTCCCTGCGTATCCAGCGTACTGAGGAGCAAAAAATAGTCGGGGAATTTTATGAGGCATTATACCGGGATGATTTCCAGATGTATCTGCAGCCAAAGTTTATTTTAGGTGACCGGAGTGTTTATGGGGCAGAAGCACTGGCACGATGGAAACGTCCGGATGGAAAGATTCTTCCGCCGGGAATGTTTATTGATTCTCTCGAAAAAATAGGATATATCACAGAGCTTGATTTTTATATTTATGAGGAAGTGTTAAAAACTCTCGAAAAATGGGACAAGCAGCACCGGAGAAAAATTGTGATTTCAACCAATTTTTCCGGGCGTCATTTTGAGTCGGACGGAGAGGAATTTTTAAACCGTATCCAGCATGTGCTTTCCAAATACAGTGTCCGTCCGGAGTATATAGAAATTGAGGTGACAGAGGGCGTACTTGTAAAAAATGTAGCAGTCCTTGAAAAGTGTATGAACCGGCTGCACGAGATTGGATTCCGTGTGGCAATTGATGATTTCGGAACAGGATATTCTTCACTTTCCGTACTTGCAGACATGCCTGCAGACGTCATAAAAATTGACAAAAGTTTTATTAATAAAGGCATGACGGAACAAAAGAAAAATCTTCTTTACGAAATCGGCCGTATGGTAAAGATTTTACATAAAGATATTATTATAGAGGGGGTGGAAACGGAGGAACAGGAGCAGTTCCTCAAAGAAGGTGGATTCACCTGCGGACAGGGATATTTATGCAATTGTCCGGTTCCGATTGGCGACTTTGAAAAGATGTATTTGTAAAAAAACAAGAAATGCTGTCGCTATCGCTTGATTTTTGGGTGCATTCATCCTATATTATTTAGTTAGAAGACATTCTGATTCAATGTTTTTTATGTTTGAACTTTAATTAAAAATAGGAGGACTAATTCATGAAACGTTCAATGAAAACCATGGATGGAAACCATGCAGCAGCACACGCTTCTTATGCGTTTACTGATGTTGCAGCAATCTATCCTATTACTCCTTCATCTGTTATGGCTGAGGCTACAGATGAGTGGGCAACCGCTGGTCGTAAGAACATTTTCGGACAGACCGTTCAGGTTACAGAAATGCAGTCTGAGGCTGGTGCAGCCGGTACTGTACACGGATCTCTTGCAGCTGGTGCATTAACAACTACTTACACAGCATCCCAGGGTCTGTTACTTATGATCCCGAACCTGTACAAAGTAGCTGGTGAGAGACTTCCGGGCGTATTCAACGTATCCGCTCGTTGTGTTGCTACACATGCACTGAACATCTTCGGTGATCACTCTGATGTATATGCTTGCCGTCAGACAGGTGTTGCAATGCTTTGTGAGTCATCCGTACAGGAAGTTATGGACTTAACTCCGGTTGCTCATTGCGCAGCAATCAAGGGAAGAATTCCATTCATCAACTTCTTCGATGGATTCCGTACATCTCACGAAATTCAGAAGATCGAGACATGGGATTATGAAGATCTGAAAGATATGGTAGATATGGATGCAGTTGATGCTTTCCGTAAGAATGCATTAAATCCAAATCATCCGGTAGAAATGGGATCTGCACAGAACCCTGACATCTTCTTCCAGTCAAGAGAAGCTTGCAACTCTACATACGACGAGCTGCCTGCAATCGTACAGGAATATATGGACAAGGTAAATGCCAAGATCGGCACAGACTACAAGCTGTTCAACTACTACGGAGCTGCTGATGCTGACCGTGTCATCATTGCTATGGGTTCTGTATGTGAGACAATCGATGAGACCATCGATTACTTAATGGCAAAGGGCGAGAAGGTCGGTGTTGTTAAGGTTCGTCTTTACAGACCATTCGTAAAGGAAGCTTTAATCGAGGCTATTCCGGATACTGTTAAGAGAATTGCAGTATTAGACAGAACAAAAGAGCCAGGTTCTCTTGGTGAGCCATTATACTTAGATGTAGTTGCTGCATTAAAGGGATCTAAGTTCGATCAGGTTACAATTACAAGCGGACGTTACGGATTAGGATCTAAGGATACTACTCCTGGACAGATCATTGCAGTATACAACAATACAGAGAAGCCAAGATTTACAATCGGTATTACTGATGATGTTACAAATCTTTCTCTGGAAGTTAAGGAAAATCCTGTTACTACTCCGGAAGGAACTACAAACTGTAAGTTCTGGGGTCTTGGTGCAGATGGTACAGTAGGTGCCAACAAGAACTCCATCAAGATCATCGGTGACAACACAGACATGTACGCACAGGCTTACTTTGATTATGACTCCAAGAAGTCCGGTGGTGTTACAATGTCCCACTTACGTTTCGGTAAGAAACCGATCAAATCCACATACCTGATCCACAAAGCAAACTTCGTAGCATGTCACAATCCATCCTACGTAAACAAATACAACATGGTTCAGGAACTTGTTGACGGTGGTACATTCCTCCTTAACTGTGCATGGGATATGGAAGGTCTTGAGAAACATTTACCGGGACAGGTAAAAGCTTTCATCGCTAACCACAATATCAAATTCTACACAATCGACGGTGTTAAGATCGGTATTGAAACTGGCATGGGACCAACACGTATCAACACAATCCTTCAGTCTGCATTCTTCAAACTTACAGGAATCATTCCGGAAGAGCAGGCAATCGACCTTATGAAAGCTGCTGCTAAGGCAACATACGGACGTAAGGGTGATGATGTTGTTCAGAAGAACTGGGCAGCTATCGATGCTGGTGCAAAACAGGTTGTAGAAGTAGAAGTTCCG
>OLHA01000223.1_pt1 | contig 33059 bp, 33 predicted proteins | sample 1605961 | NCBI WGS metagenome assembly OLHA01 (sample SAMN03283288) | human gut metagenome | biome: human-associated habitat; material: feces | host: Homo sapiens | place: Peru | collected 2012
AAGGAATCCTCCGCTCCTTGAACCACATCTGCGCTTTTTTTGTGTCAAAATTTTTCGTTGTTCCAAAAATCTGGATCATGCGGACATTATAGCAAAAAACCAGAGAAAATTACAAACAGGACAAAGCAAACTGCATATATTTTTCAAAATTAACTTTGAAATAATATTGACTTACACAGATTTTCAAAGTATACTTTTAACAAATGGTAAGAAACACATATTTTCAAAGTATAGAATCATTTAAAGACAAGCAGGTCATAAAAGTTCTGACAGGAATACGCCGCTGCGGAAAATCCGTGCTCATGGAACAATTCATGCAGAGCCTTTTGGAAAGAGGCGTTTCAGAGAGGCAGATTACTTATATCAGGCTTGACGACTTGGTCAACGAGCTTTTACTGGAATATCACAATCTTTATGCGTTTATAAAATCCGCGCTTTTGGAAGACAGGATGAACTATGTTTTTATTGACGAGGTTCAATTGTGCAAGGATTTTCAGAAGCCGGTAGAAACACTTTTCAACTGCAAAAACGTGGATCTGTATCTTACAGGCTCGAACGCGGACTTGCTGTCTGGTGAACTTGCCACCCTTTTAAGCGGAAGATACGTTACGATTGACATGCTTCCGTTTTCATTTTGCGAATACCTTGAATGCATAAAGGAAAATAATTTTCCGGCTCAGACGACCGAAGAAAACTATTACGACTACGTGAAATTCGGAAGCATGCCGTTCACAGTCCAGCTCAAAAAGAACACAGAAAGCGTATATCAGTACCTGAACGGAGTTTACAACACGATAATCGTAAAGGACATCGCAAGGCGGCATCAGATAAAGGACGTCGCGGTTCTTGAAGCCGTAATAAAATTCATGTTCCAGAACTGCGGAAATTTCTGCACCTCAAAAAAAATCAGCGACACACTTACAAGCTCCGGACGAAAAACAAGCCAGCCCACAGTCGAAAACTACATGCACTTTCTTGAGGAATGTTTTTTAGTCTACAGGGTCGAACGCTACGATGTGCGCGGAAAGGAGCTTCTGAAAAACATCTCAAAATACTACATCGCCGACACAGGACTGCGGAACATGCTTTTGGGCTACAGAAATATCGACATGGGACACATCCTTGAAAACCAGATTTTTCTTGAGCTTAAGCGGCAGCATTTTACGATTTACACAGGAAGAAACCTCGACGCCGAAATAGATTTTGTGGCAAAAAACCAGACCTCACTCCTCTACATCCAGGTCGCAGAAACCGTAAAAGATGAGGAGACACTGAAACGCGAGCTTGCCGCCTTCAAAAACATTCCGGACTCGTACCCAAGAATTCTTATCACGATGGACAGAAACCTGAATTCAGACTTCAACGGAATCCGAAACATAAACGCGCTCGATTTTCTTATAGGAAAGGAGAAGCTTATTTTTTAGAAGCAAGAAGAAAAAAAACTCTCTGCACAAAACTAAAAATTGTGATACCATTCTGCCCATAAGGACAAAATTATGAATCAGAACGAAAATAAAACGACAACGGCGGAATCCCTTTCTGAAATTTCCGCTCAGCTTGAAAAGATAATTACAGAACTGCTCGCTTCTCATCCGCAGAAAAAAGGCTCGGTTTTTGTAATCGGCTGTTCAACAAGCGAAGTTACCGGCGGCTCAATCGGAAAAAATTCCAGCGAGGAAACAGGAAAAACAATTTTTGAGACAGCAAACCGGGTTCTTTCTTCAAAAGGAATTTTTCTTGCCTGCCAGTGCTGCGAGCACTTGAACCGCGCGCTTGTTGTTGAGCGTGAGTGTGCAGAAAAATTCGGACTTGAAGAAGTTTGCGTTGTGCCGTGGATTCACGGAGGAGGCTCGTTTGCAACAGCAGCCTACTACGGCTTTAAGGAGCCTGTTGTGGTTGAGCACGTAAAGGCCGCCGCAGGGCTTGACATCGGAAGCACGCTGATTGGAATGCATATAAAAGAAGTCGCAGTTCCTGTCCATCCGGAACAGAAATTTATTGGGAAAGCTTACGTTACGGCGGCATACTCAAGACCAAAACTGATTGGCGGCGAGCGGGCAAGATACACGGCGGAAAGATAATTGAAGCGTTAGGGATTGAAGCACCTGCGGAGCAGTTCCGAAACGAAGTGAAGGAATGAGCTGATAGCGAAGTGCGAAAAGCCCGGTGGCACGAGTTTGTAGAGCAAACTCGTGAAGCAAAACGAAGTTTTGCGGCGAACGCCCAAAAAAGAAAAAAATTATTCCAAGAGAGACAATCAACAAGGCTATTGACTACATTCTTCTTCACCTGACCGCCCAGATTTCGGTTGACGACGTGGCGGACTTCTGACAATCCGTATTACTCCAACGAGAACTGCTGCCTTTACGACCTTTGCATCGAAGCGGAAAAGGACTGTCAGTTTGAGAACATATTCTGTCAGATATTTGACCAACCACCCGAAATATTATACTCTTCGGAATAGGGGACGCACGTTCCCACATTTTATTTTTTGGGGGGATTTTATGCCCGACGGGTCGATACCCTTACTTGTTTCTCTTTTTGTTTTGATTGCTTTTTCCGCTTTTTTTTCTGCAACGGAAACTGCATACACCAGTGCCAGCAGAATCCGGCTCAAGTCGCTTGCAACGGGCGGCAACAGAAGGGCTGAAAAAGTTCTTGCGCTCTGCGAAAATTCCTACGACAAGCTTCTAAGCACAATTCTGATTGGCAACAACATCGTGAACCTTTCGGCTTCAACAATAAGCGCGCTTTTTTTTACAAAGATTCTTTTTGGAAGCCGGCTGAATCCGTCCATAGTTTCAACCGCGGCGATTACGGTTGTTGTGCTGATTTTCGGCGAGATTACGCCAAAGTACATCGGCAAATTTTGCGCGGAAAAACTTGCGATGGCGGTCTATCCTTTTATTTCAATTCTGATTTTTTTATTTTATCCGCTGAACATTGTGTTTTCCGGCTGGAAGAAGCTGATTGTCAGGATTTTCCGCTTTAAGGCTAAGGATGTGATTACCGAAGAGGAAATTATAACCATGGTTGAGGAAGCTGAGGAAGACGGCACGATTAAAAAGGAAGAAACGAACCTTATCCGCTCGGTGATTGAATTTGACGACCTTGATGCGAAGGACATTCTTGTTCCGCGCGTGAATATCTGTGCGGTTGAGCTCAGCAGCACGCCGGAAGAAATTATGAGGAAATTTGAGGAGAGCGGGTTTTCAAGGATTCCGGTTTACGAAGGCGACATCGACACAATCATCGGAATAATCCACGAGAAAGATTTTTTCAGGACGTTTCAGGCGGATTTGGAAAAAAATGCGGAAAAAAGCGGCCTGTTTATAAAGTCAATTATGCAGAAACCGTTCTTTGCCATTGAAACAACAAAAATTTCCCTGCTTTTACGAAAAATGCAGAAAGAGCGGAACCACATGGCGATTGTGATAGACGAATACGGCGGAACTTCGGGTCTTATTACAATGGAAGACATTCTTGAGGAGCTTGTAGGCGAAATTTACGATGAGCACGACAGTGACAGCGATTCCGGCTGCATAAAGCCCTGCGGTGAAAATGCTTTTATTGTAAGCGGCGAGACTTCCGTGAGCAAGATGATGAAATATTTTGAGCTTGACGAGGACGAAACCAGCGGCTCTACCACGGTCAGCGGCTAGATAACAGAAAAACTGGGAGACTTTCCGGAAGAAGGAAAAAAACTCCGCTGGCAGGACAAGATTGAAATAGAAGTCCTTAAAACCGACAAGAACACAATCCGAAGCCTAAAGGTTGTAAAACTGTAAGCCCGACACGGTGGCGGTCGGAGTGCAACTAATTGAAATGAAGACCGCTGCCGAAGCCCCGAAAAAAGGGACAAACATTATATTCATACTTGATTCAGTTCAAAGCAAAGAAAAAGTTTTACTTGACAATTTTCATGAAAAGAAATACTAATAGAAACATAAAACAATCTAATATTTTTTCGGAGATTATTATGTGTTTATCAAAAAAATCAAAGATTGCATTGATTTTGATTATGATTACAGCATCTGCTTGTTTTGCCCAGAAATGGAAAGGTATTGTAAAAGGAATTGAAAGCAGAACCGGCGGAAATAACAACTCTCAAGCAGTAGAAAAAAATGAACCGAAAGAAACGAACAATGCCAAGAAAAATACTGCAAAACTCTCAAACAATCCTCAAGTCCAGAAAAAAGCCGCTTACCTTACAAAGGCCGAAGTCGCGCTAAATTCAAAAGATTACAATACAGCCGCAGAAAACTACAACAAAGCTGCAAAAACAAAACTTCCGTCGAACGTTGACAAATCTGACGCCGACATACTTAACACCTGGACTAAAGAAATTTATGCAAGGCTTCAGTACCAAAATATCAAAAGCTTAAAAAATAGATAGCATTCAGCTCCCGGCTTTACACAATGTAAACCGGGATTTTTTTTGCGTTCCCTGCCTCACGGCAGGTCGGGCTTTCCGCACTTCGCTAACGCTCATTCCTTCACTTCGTTCCGGAACTGCTCCGCAGGTGCTACAATCCCTAACGCTGAAAGAAAATTTATTTTATCTTTTTTATGAGTAACTCAATGAGGAGCGTTAGAGCAGAACCTATAATGGCAGATATTATTGACAGAATTATATTATCTTTTTGCCGTATGAAAAAATTATTGCATTTATTTTTTTCTTTTAAGTTTATCAGTTTTTTATAGCAAAAAGAATTTATTAAATTATTTATAACTAGAAAAGAACCGATAAGTCCCATTGTATTGGAAATATTATCATTAATTTTTATTTTATTGTCTGTTTGAGAACTGATAAAAACGACAATTGTTGTTACACATAAAATATAACCTAGCATAACTATATTGAATGAATTTAAGAACTTAAGGAATTTATTTTCTTTTTTTTGTAAATATGTTTCATAAAAATTCTTCATTCCCTGAGAAGATATGGAATCATCAAAAAAAATTGTGATGTTATTTCTTTCATATTTTATTTTTGAATAGATTTCATAAATATTTATTTCAAAGTATTCAATTTTTTTATCTGCAAATTCTTTTATCTCATTTCTATTTTCAATTTCAAAATTATTAATTTTGATTTTATAGGAATAATTATTTTCTTCAATGAAATTTAAAATATCATTAATTTCATCTAAATATAATTTTGAAAATTTATAATCCTTAAATCCTGTTGAATAAGTTCTTTTCATTCTTATAGCTTCTCCTCATACAATTTTTCTGCCGTTTCAAGATATTCTGTAAACTTCTCTATCGGATAATCTCTGATTGTTAGATTTTTTCTGTCTTTTACCCATTCAATCTGGTCTTTGGAATCTGTAAAAATTGTTGGAGCTGTAAAGATACACTGGGCTGAAAAATTGTTTTCTGCAATGAAGTCTGCAAGATGCCTTTGAATCGGCCATATTTCCATCATTGTTTGGGTTCTGCCTTCTGACATTGTAACTTCAACTAAAATTCCGTTGCCGTTTTCAAAACATTCAATATCGCCTTTATTTCCTCCAGCAGTTGAAGTTGGAAGTCCTGTATCATCGCTTGAATAATTTGGCTTTACAACAACTTTTTCCATTTTAGATTTTATTGCTAAGGCTGTTAAAAACTCCAAACGGACGGGGGCTGCAAGAAGTTTCAATACAGAATCTTTTGATGTTTTTCGTGTTGCAAGATTTTTCATTTCAAGCTTTATTGTTTCCCAGTTATAAGTTTTTAGCCATTCTGAAAGCAAATCATTGGTTTCTTCTTGCGTTACAGGCTCTGATTTTTGAGCGATAAGTTCTGTGTCAATTTTTGACATATACTTAAAATATTCGTATTCATCATCATAATGCTTGTAATCGGAATAATTGTTAAGAATATAGTCAACTTTATTATCTTCATTGTGGTTAATATCAATAAAACGACCTGCGCCACGAATTGAAATAAGACCGCTCATTCTCATTTTTCGGATAAACTCATCTGTGTAATCTTGCATTATGGATTTTGCTTCAAACTTCTTGTATTTTCCTTCCATAATTTCGTTTATGCAAATGTCGATGATAACTTCATCGCTTGGAGAAAAGCCGTGTTCTTCTCTGAGTTTTATAATTGTGTCATAGAGTGAGCTTGCATTGTTGTCTTTCCAAAAAAGCAAAATTGGCAGCTCTTGCCGCGAAATTCCTTTTCCGCCATTAAAATTAATCAGTCTGATAGTTTGCAATAACAGAAGCAATGGAATATTATCATTCAAAACTTTTACAAACGGATTGCTTCTTTGAGATCTTGCAAGAGACTGCAAGAAAACCTGCTGCTCCTTTTCAGAATTTTCAAATGAAACAGAGATTTAATGAATTAAGGAAGTTTCTAATATACAGCAATATGAATAATCGCACGGTTCAATAGAATAGGCATTGAATCCGCTTCTTTTTATTTCTTTTACAAAATCTTCTGACGGATTATAAATTGCTTCAATATAATCATAATCAAGTTTTAAACAGATTGATTCAAGTGTTGTTAAATCTGCAAATTTTATTTTTGCGAAGTTAATCTTACAACTTTTCACTGAATCACCATATTCAGAAGCGATGGTAAAATCATCAGAAACCCATAAAAATGAATTGTTCGTGAAAAATCCATATTGTGAATCAAATCCTCGATAAAAAATCATCAACGCCCCTTAAATGTTTTTCCAAATTCTGTAAGTGAATAAGTACCTTTTTCTTCTCTTTTATAAAGTTTCTTTGAATGGGCATCTACTGCTGAAATTTCATTATGATTCAATTCTCCTCGAACTGTATTTCTAAAAGTGTCTAATTTAAATTTTCCTGCAAAAATCGGGTCCTTGATTCTTGCTTCAAGGTACTCATATATTTCAGAAAGTTTTACGATTTTAATACCATTATTCAATTTTTCTTTCATAAGGTCGATTATCATTGAATTGATAGACGGTATAGTACCAGGCAGATTTTTTTCATCAGATTGTATTTCAGTAATTATTTTTTGAATATATTTATCTTTTTGTGCAGAGTCTCCATTTTTTTCAAATGCTTTATAAATATCTGCATATTTGTAAACATATTCTTCATTAGGAATAAAAAGAGAATCTGTATATTTTATGAAATTGTAAATCGATTCAGCTTGAAGATAGACAATGGGTTTGTCTTCAATAAAAACGCTATTTACTTCAAAATTTGATTCTAAGCCACCAGCGGTCATATTTGAACTGCCAATTATTACAGAAGATTCTTTTCGATTTTTAAATAAGTAGATTTTTGGATGAAAAACTATATCTGTTTTATTTTCATTTTTATCACCATAACAATAAATATGAACATTTTTATTTTCTTTTGAAAGATTGATAAAATATAGCATTGCTTTTGGATCAGTTGTTTTAAAATCTAATCCTGCAATAATTTCAAATGAACCTCCATTATCTAAGGACCTCAATAAAGAATCTTCAATATATTTAACTCCTGTTTGTTTTAAAAAAGCAACGGAGATTTTTGTATCTGTTGAATTTTCTAATTCTTGATTTATAATTCGTCCAATAGGATATTGTAAATTTGATTGTATTTGTACTGATTGCATATTTTCTCCTGTTATCTTGTTTTTACAATAAATAAAAATTCTTGATTATCATCATACCATGAAAATTTCTCTACATTTCCCTTTCTTGAGAGAATTTCATCTATTTGTTTTATTGTTATGTGATTTCTCAAACTTCCGCTTTTTGAGTTGTATGTATTGTTGTAAGAAACTGCCAGATATTTTGCGTCCAGATTTTCGATTAAATCTGAAAATGCTTTTGGCGCTTGTGAAGTGCAGTATTTGCTCATATTTTCCGCAGGAGGTTTCATCGCAACTCCTGACAAAACCGGCTTGTCCCATTTTACTAGAGTTTCGTAAACGTGATAGAACCGTGAATATTGCCGTGAATTATATGGCGGATCGATATAGACCAAATCTGACTTTATACTTCTTGCAAGCTCGTTTGAATCTTCCTGAAAAATTTGCAGATTAGAAAATTGCTGCACATCAATCAGCTTTAATTTTAGCGGAGTCGGTTTTATCGGCTTTTTTATGTAGGCTTCAAAGTGCCCTAATGTATTTGCCGTTTTGTCTATATTATAAATCAATGTTGCGAGAAGAATTGCATATTCCTTTTCTGTTAATTCTGATTTGCTATTTTCAATGTCTTCTCTGATAAATCCTATTAGTTTTGCCTTGTCATAGTCAAAATATTTGCCGCCAAAATTTACTGAAAAGTAGTTGTCGTTAATTTCTTTTGGATTTAATGAATTGTATTCGCTTAATTTGCTAGTGATTTTTTCCTTGCTCCATTCAGAATTACCGAAAAACGCTTTGTAAATGATATGGTTTGAATATAAAGTGTCGTTCATCATCACATTAGGATAAAGGTGGAGCATTTTTTTTGTGATAACGCCTGTTCCTGCAAAAATATCAGTTGCTGTTTTTATATCGCTTGTATTTTCTTTGATAATGTCAAAAATCCAGTCAACCAGTTTTTGCTTGCAACCAATATATCTGCGGCTTTCAAGAGGAATTGTTGCTCCGGGAATTGAATCTGCCGCAACCGATAAATAATTTCCATTTGATTCCAGTTTTTGCTTTGCAACATCAAGAACCTGTCTTTGATTAGGAATGTTTTTTATAATCACTAAAACTTTGTCGCTTTCACGTTGAATCTGAAGTTGATTTGAATCTATGTTATAAAATTTTGCAAGAATAAAAATCTGGTCGTCAGTAGGAAAACGGATTCCTGATTCTATTCTGCAAAGCTGGCTTTCTTTTATGCCTGTTTTCTTTTGTATTTCCAGCAAAGAAAAGCCTTGCTCTTCCCTTATATTTTTTAAAACCGTGCCTATATACATATTAAATTTTCCAATTATTGTCAATTTTAATAGAAAATAACTCTTTTTACTAGATAATCACAAGGATTCTATAATATTTTTATTTGTTTAGAAAATTTGTTTCTTGCTGTGTTTTTAGTTTTCCTCATTCTCATTTTATTTTTATTCCCCAACGCACTTTCTGCTCGTTCGAAAATCTTTACACACCGCCCAACGCAATTGTTAGTCATTCGAAAACTTTAACGCTTCGCCCAGCGCACTTTCAGTTCATTCGAGGACTTTTACGCGTTGCCCAGCACATTTTCAGCTTGTGCGAAAACTATAACGTGCTTCCCAACGAAATTTCTGTTCGTGCGAAAATTTTTATTCACTGCCCAAGCCGTTTTTGGTTTATAAAATTTTTGGAAAATGGCTGTCTGCTTGTTGTCGGTCTAGGCATTTTCCCTGTATCATTTTCATACAGAGTTTAATTCCAATTCATTGTAGAAACGGAGGAAACTATCGGGATTGTACATTTTGGCTTCTTTCAAAATGACCAATCAAATTCTTAGCCATTTTTTTTCATAGGAGTCAAAATGAAAAAAATCAATTCTAATATGCGTGTCGCAGAATTGGACACGCTTTCTGACGTTCTTATACGTATGTACAAGGATTCTTCCGCTGCTGAAAACGCGCTTTCCAAGGACACGAACCTTTCGCTCATCATGGCGGAAGTTGAAAAGCTTTCTGCGGACATCACCACGGCAATCAAAAGCGACCGTGTCTCAAGCACTCTTGACGAGGCGGACATTGCGCGCGACGGGATTATCAGGAATCTGGGCGACGCTCTCACAGGCTACTCGGCGATTCCTGTCGCGGCGAAAAAGGCTTCCGCCCAGAATCTTCTTGCGGTTTTCAGCAAGTACGGAAAGCAGATTACACAGAAAAACTTTGCGGAAGAATCGTCTTTGATTGAAAGCATGCTTGAGGACTTTGGCGCGGAAAATCTTTCTTCTGACATCGCGGCTTTGGACGGCGTGGGAGAGCTAATTTCGGAATTGCGGACGGCTCAAGACAGCTTCAACGAGGCGAACGATGAGTACACAAAAGCGAGCGTGAACAGGGGCGAAAGCGCGACTTCGGTAAAGAAGAGCCTGATTTCCGCCCTGAACGACAAGTTCGTGCCGTACCTTTCTGCGGTTGCGCCTCTTGCGGACTACAAGGACTTCGCCACAAAGTGCGAAGCTGAAATCATAAAGGCAAACGCGACTGTCAGCGGAAGAAAAAAGACTGATAAGGCTAAGTAGATTTTTGTGATACAGCTAAACATTAAAATTAGCTAGCGAACGGCGGAATTTCATGCCGGATTGAGCTTTTACAGAAAGTTCATCTTGAGTTGGAATTCCGCTTTTGTTTCTTTAAATCTCCACCGCAAAGCACACGCACGCATCGCCCCTTTCGTTCGTCGCGTTTTGCACTTCGATTTTTCCGCCGTGTAGGATTGCGATTGCCTGCGCGATTGAAAGACCAAGGCCTGAGCCTGCCGTGCAGATGATTTTTATCCGGGTGTTCGTCAAGTTTTTTTCGGCTTCAGTTCAGTTACGACTTTCGCCTCCCCTCCTGCGCTACGCTTCGGAACACGCCTACGGCGTGCCCCAACAATCCTTAACGCAAAAAGTGTTTTATTAAAAAAAAGTATTTGCAGAGTTTTTGTTCATCCGCTCTGCCAGATGTGATATACTCAGCTCAGCAAATCAACTTTTGGAGTAAATCACATGGCAGATAAAATACAGGACGCTTACGAATCGTCAAAAAATATATATGACGGTATCCTTACGCAGGGGAATTTTTTCAGCAGAATGTATATCAAGCTGTTCTGGAGCGGAACGGATGACAATGAAATCGCGCGGAAAGTCTTGTCATACATTCCTGATGATTTTTCAGGAAAACTTCTTGATGTTCCGGTCGGAACGGCCGTGTTCACGCAACGCAAATGGTCGTCCCTGAAAAATGCACACATCACTTGCCTTGATTACAGCACGGATATGCTTGAGCAGGCAAAGAGAAGGCTTGACGGTCAGGCGCATATCAATTTCATTCAGGGCGATGTGGGAAACCTGCAAATGGACGATGAATCTTTTGACGTCGTTCTAAGCATGAACGGTTTCCATGCGTTTCCGGACAAACAGAAAGCATTCAGCGAAACCTGCCGCGTACTTAAATCCGGCGGTGATTTTATCGCCTGCTTCTATATCAGGGGAAAATCCAAAAGGACGGACTGGCTTGTAAAAAACATTCTTGCAAAGAAAGGCTGGTTCACTCCTCCGTTTCAGACTGAAGAAGAACTGAAAAATACCTTGCAGAAAATGTACAAAGAAGTCGAACTTCACGTTGACGGCTCGATGGCGTATTTTCACTGCGTAAAATAGCTTTGACTAGAACAGGCCGCAAAGTTTCATCATAAAATTGTTTCATTAAAAAAACTCCGGCAAGGCAAAACCACTATGGAAGTTTTACAAAAAAATGTGTATAGTAATTTTGCAATGAAGCCGCTTATAAAATATCGTGGTGGAAAATCAAAAGAGATTCCAAATATAAAAAAGCACATTCCTCAGTTTTCAGGCAGATATATTGAGCCGTTTTTTGGCGGCGGGGCACTTTATTTTTATCTTGAGCCACAGAATGCAATCATAAACGACATAAATGAAAAACTGATTTCTTTTTACAAAGGCATTCAGTCAGATTACCAGAATTTAAGAATTGAACTTGATAATGTAGAAAAACAATATGAAGAAAACCGCGTAGCATTCGAGGTGTTAAAAGCAAAAACTCCTGATAAACGTGTTGAGGATAAAAATGAAGATTTTTATTATTCAATCCGAGATATGTTCAACGGTTTGTCTGAAAAAAAATATTCTGATGCGCTTTTGTATTATTTTATAAATAAAACTGCATATTCAGGCATGATTCGCTACAATTCAAAAGGCGAATTCAATGTTCCTTATGGGCGATACAAGCATTTAAATACTTCTCTTGTAACAAAAGAACATTCAGAACTTTTGAAAAATGCAGAAATCTTTAATTCGGATTATAAAAATATATTTGATATGGCAAAATCTGATGATTTTATTTTTCTTGATCCGCCCTATGACTGTGTTTTTTCTGATTATGGAAATGCAGAATACAAAGAGGGATTCAATGACGAGGCCCATAGAAAACTTGCACACGATTTTAAGAATTTACCATGCAAAGCTCTTCTTGTAATAGGAAGAACTTCTTTAACAGAGGAGTTATATGGAAATCAAATTATTGATGAATATGAAAAAAGTTATGCGGTAAACATTAGAAATAGATTCAAGGCAGCTGCAACACATATTTTAGTTGCGAATTATAAGGAGTAGAGTTTGGCAAAGTCAATTGACAGTAAAGTTGTTTTTATGACAACTTCTCCAAGAACACCCGAAAAAATGATTCCAGAAATTGATTTGCTCGCAAAGAATTTCTCTGGAAAAAAATGGAATGTTCAGACTCAAGTTCAATTCATGCAGTTATTGAGTAATGAAAACTTTTTTCATGGTTCAGGTGAAAATTCTCCTGACTTTAGCGCACGCGACAGAATAAATAGAGCACCAAAATCTCTAGGCTTTATAACTTTGTCGCCTGCAATAAATTTAACTCCTGCCGGAAGAAAGTTGATTTCCGCAAAGCGTACAGAAGAAATCTTCTTGCGCCAGCTTTTAAAGTTTCAAATTCCCTCTCCGTATCATAAGTCGTCTGAAAAAGCTGCAAAGTTTTTTGTAAAGCCATATCTTGAAATATTAAGGCTTGTACATAAACTCGGAACACTTAAATTTGATGAGCTTGAGATTTTCGGTTTGCAGATTACAGACTTCAGAAAATTTGATGAAATCGTTAAAAAAATAGAAGATTTCAGAAAACAACGCACGACAACTGCAAAAAAATACAAAGAATTCAAGCAATTATATTTTTACAATGAACTACAAGAAATTTACAAAGAAGAAATTGCTTCGGGAGAATTTTCAACAAGGGAAAGCTCAACAAAAACTGTAAAAGAATTTTTCAACAAAAAAATGAGCAATATGCGGGATTATGCGGATGCCTGTGTTAGATATTTACGAGCAACAGGGCTTGTTTCAATTTCGCAGCTTGGAAAGTCGCTTTCAATTATGCCAGAAAAGAAGGCTGACGTTGAATTTATATTAAAAACTGTAAAAAAAGAACCAGTTTTCATTGATAATGAACAAAAATATATTGAATATCTTGGCAATCCAGAATTTCCGAAACTTCTGACAGATGACAAAAATTCATTGATTGAAAAATTAGAAACTGCACTTCCTCATGAAAAAATCAATAAAAATCTTTCAGTTCTTGAACTTAAAGAAAAACTTGATGATGCGCTTCTTGCAAAGAAAAACGAAATAATCAGAAATCTGGTTGCCGAAATTAAAGACTACAAACAGTATGACGACATACAGAAGATATTCGATTTGATTCCAAAACGAAACAGCGATCTTTCAGATGTTCCTCTAATGTTTGAATGGAATACTTGGCGTGCAATGACAATGCTTGACGGCGGAAACATAAAGGCAAACCTGAAATTTGATGACTTTGGAAATCCTATGTCAACTGCACAAGGTAATATAGCGGACATTGTCTGCAACTACGATGATTTTGATTTGATTGTTGAAGTTACAATCGCTAGCGGACAAAAACAGTATGAAATGGAAAGTGAACCTGTCTCTCGTCATTTAGGCAAATTGAAGAAAGAAACCGGCAGGGAAACTTACGGACTTTTTATTGCACCGACGATAAATGAGGCTTGTATTGCCCAGTTTTATATGCTTTATCACACAAATATTTCTTACTACGGCGGAAAATCGGCTATTGTTCCTCTTCCTCTGAATATTTTTAGAAAAATGGTTGAGGATTCTTTTAAAGCGGACTACATGCCTGATTCCAATCAGGTAAAAGCATTTTTTGAATATTCAAAAGAAATTGCAAAATCAAGCTCTAATGAACAGGACTGGTATAAAAAAATAACAGAAAAGGCTTTGGACTGGTTGGCATAGATCAATATTCTCAGAAAAAAATCGCCAACCTCTCTCCTTACACCATCACCACAAAGCACACGCGCGCATCTCCCCTTTCGTCCGTCGCGTTTCGCACTTCGATTTTTCCGCCGTGGAGGATTGCGATTGCCTGCGCGATTGAAAGGCCAAGTCCTGAGCCTGCCGTGCTTCTTGAGCGGTCGCCGCGGTAAAGTCGGTCGAACACGTGGGGAATGTCCTCCCCGCTGATTGAGCCGGTGTTCAGAACGGAGATTTTTACGCGGTTCTCCTCAAGTTTTTCCGTGCAGAGCGTAACTTCTCCGCCTTCCGCCGTGTACTGGAACGCGTTCTGCAGAAGGTTCGAGACGCATCTCATGAGCAGGAGCGGGTCCGCCTTAAAGTTAAAATCTTCCGCGCATTTCTTCTCCACGCTGAATTTTATTCTTTTCTTTTCCGCAAGAAGCGCGAACCGGGCGGAAACATCGTCGGCAAATTTCCAGGCGTTCACGTCCGTAAGCGCAATTTTCATTTCCGGGGACTCAAAGCGGCTCAAGTCCTGAAGATTCCACACAAGTTTTTCTATTATCGTAAGCTCGGAATAAAGGGCCGCAAAACGCTCAGCCGTCGCCTCAAGGACTCCGTCGTTCATTCCCTCGACCTGCATTTTTACCGCGGTAAGCGGAGTGCGCAAATCGTGCGAGATGTCCTGCATCCACTGACGGCGCAAAGTCTCCTCGTGCAGAAGCCGGTTTTTCAGCTTTTTTACCGAATCCAGAATCCTGTCGAACTCGTTCACACCGAGAGCCGGCATATTTTTTTTCATCAGGTCCGGAGACGAAATGTAGTCCGCCAGCGAGCGCGCCTTTTTTGAAAGCACTGTCGAAATAAAAAGCGAAAGCGCAAGCGTGATTGAAACCGCGATTGCGATTCCGGCGAAAAGCCCTTTTTCCATAGTCGAAACAAAAATTCTGTTCGCCTTGTACGCCAGAAACCCCACATTGTCCGCGCAAAGATATCCGATTGTCTTGCCGCCGTCTTTTATCTGGACAGGAGAATTAAGAGCCATAAAAGTTGAAAGCGAACCGACCGATTTTTCAACATCTTCCTGCGTGCTGACCTTTCCTTTTTCAAGAAGCAGAACCGGTTTTTTGTTTCCGTCAAAAATATAAATGTAAAGCGAATCCGTCGTGTAAGGCATCACCGCGTTTTCAAGAGAAGATGAAGAAAGGCTTCCTTCAAGTCTGTATGTCTTTGAGATTGCCGGAAGAATAAGGGCCACAAAGTCGTTTCTTTTTCCAGCATTCCACTCGTTTATGGAACGGCTTACCGCCACTGTAAAAATCCCGGACATTGCGGCAATCAATACAAACGAAACGGCAACAAAACCTGTAAGAATTCGTACAAAAATTGACTTCATTTTTTACTTTTTTGAATCCGCCTTTATTCCGCTGAACCTGTAGCCGAATCCCCTTACTGTTGAAATCCACTGCTGCCCGATTTTTGAGCGCAGGTTCGCCATGTGGGTGTCTATCGTCCGCTCCGATCCCTCAAAAAAATAGTTCAGGCATTCGCCCAAAAGCTGCTCGCGCGAGACAACCTGCCCGGCGTTCGACGCAAGATACAAAAGAATCTTCCATTCTGTAGACGTAAGTTCAATCGGATTTCCGTCAACGCTAACGCTGTGCCTGCCTTCATCTATAAAAACCGCAGAATTTCCGCTCTGCCATTCGCCCGAAGCCGCGCTTTTTCCGCCGTCAGATTTGCCGGTTCGTCTTAAAAGCGCGTGAACACGAAGAACAAGCTCCTTTGCGGAAAAAGGCTTGCAGATGTAGTCGTCAGCGCCAAGCTCAAAGCCCAAAATCCTGTCAGACTCAGAGTCCTTCGCGGTCAGAAAAATCAGCGGAATGTCACTCGCAGCCCTGATTTCCTTTGCAAGCGCAAAACCGCTTCCGTCCGGCAGCATGACGTCAAGAATCGCAAGGTCGCAAGTCTCCCTTTTTACCGCGTCAAGCACACCGGAAACTCCGCCAAATTCAAGCGTCTTGTAGCCGTCAAGCTTAAGGTAACCGGAAACCGCATCGCGAATCAGCGAGTTGTCCTCAACAATTATCACGCAAGCCATTTTTCAGTTTTCCTTTTTTTCCGCCGCATCAGGCGCGCCATATTGAAAATTCCTAAGGATGATTCCAGAAGAATTCTTCTCCAGCGCAATATTTCCGTTCCAGTCGTAAAAGAATTCTTTTTCAGAAACAACTTTTCCTTCCGCATTTTTAAGCACGGAGCGGATTAAATTGTCCGCAGAAAAAGTCCTTGTCTCCTCGGTTTTAAGGCTTCCGTCCGCGCCCAGCGTCCTTACAGAAACCGCCTTTCCCTTTGAATACGAATAATTCACGCTTTCGTAAAAACCGCTTGCGTCATAATTTTTTTCCTGCGCCAAAGAGGAATCCGCATTGTAAAAATACTCAACACGCTTAAAAAGTTTCCCATCCGCATAGAACGAAGAATAATCCTTTATGCGTCCGTCCTCGGTGTAAATGTATTTTTCCGTAAAGTTCAGAGCGCCCGCCGCTGAATAAGTCTTGCATTCAGAAACTTTTGACTTCGCGTTATACGAATATTCCGCGCGCCACTCAACCTCGCCGCTTCCAGAATAAGAAGTTTCAGTTGCCAGAAGCCCCTTTTCGCTGTAGCCGTATGAATAACGCCACTTTACGTTTTTTGAAGAATCAATCCCTGAAATTTCAGAAATCTTTCCGTTGTCTAGAAATTTTCTTTCAACAGAAGTTTTTTCAGAACCGTCGTCGCCAAACTGTTTTTCCCTTAAAATCCGTCCGTCCGCAAATTCAAGAACGCTGAACTTTTTAAGGCTGTCCGGAGAATTCCCCCTGAATTCCGTAACCACAACCGGCGAGCCATTAAATTTTGAAGATTCCACCAAAGCATTTTTTGAAACTGAAACTGTGCTCTGCGAAAAAACTTTTGCGGCTCCAGCAATAAACACAGAAGCAACCGTAAAATAAAAAAGACGAGATGATTTCATTTTAATCCTCATTGCGTGATTTTCTTCTATTATATAAATGCTGAAAAACGCTTTCAAGATACAAAAAATCCTAAAACGGCAGGTCTACCCCAAAGTACGGAGTGTCCTCGCGAATCTCCACAATTCCACGAACCGGCTTGTCGGAATATTTCAGAATTTTCTCGCGGTAGTTCTGCCGAATCTGCGGATTTTCAATTTCCTCGCGCCGCGCCTTTGAAAGTTCCAGAAATTCAGTTTCACGGTCGATTCCCAAAAAACGGCGGTTCAAAAGAGAGGCGGCAATTCCTGTTGTGGAGCTTCCTGTAAACGGATCTAAAATCCAGGCATTTTCTTTTGTGGAGGCAAGAATAATCCGCGCAAGGAGCGGAAGCGGTTTTTGGGTCGGATGTTTTCCGCAGGATTTTTCCCACTTAGCGATTGCAGGCAGAGTCCACAAGTCGCGCATCTGAGTTCCACCGTTGATTTCCTTCATCAGCTCGTAGTTGAAATAATGCGGAACTTTTTTGCTTTTTCTAGCCCATAAGATAAACTCAGTTGAATGAGTGAAAAAACGGCACGAAAGATTCGGAGGCGGGTTCGTCTTTGCCCAGATGACGCAATTCAAAATACGGAAATCCAGTTCTTTCAGCATCTGCGCAACCGAAAAAATGTTGTGGTAAGTGCCCGAAATCCAGATTGTGCCGTCGTCCTTCAAATGCGAGCGACAGGCAGAAAGCCATTTTCGATTGAACTCATTGTCCTTTTCAAAACCGTGAGATTTGTCCCAGTCGCCCTTGTTCACGCTCACCTGCTTCCCGGACTGCACGGAAATTCCTCCGTTTGAAAGAAAATACGGCGGGTCAGCGAAAATCATATCGAATTTGAAATCAAACTGATTCAAAAGCTCAACACAGTCGCCTTGAAGAAGAGTAAAGTCGCGGTTCTGGGATTTGTAGAAGGAATGGAGCATTTAACGATGATGAGTTGCCGTAGATATAATTTCAAAAATACATGGACAATCTTTTAGTTGCGACAATAATGTTTTAAACATGTATGCATTAGGGTTATTTGTTTTTTCTTGAAACATCAAAAGTTTTGCTAGCAGCAGCAAAAATTTTACACTATATTCTCCGCTGTTTGCCAAAGCCTCATAGTTTTTTGCTTCTTTATTGACTTCAGCCTTCAGGTTATCAATATTTAACAGATGTTCTCTTTCCTCATCATTCTCTATTGGTTGAACATTTTCCCAATAGTCTAAAAGAAATTGAATTAGTTTATTAGTTTCTTCGGGTTTTTCATTTTGCTTGATTAGAATATCAACAGCCCAGTGAATATGCTTAGGAGTTCTAGAGCATTGCCATTTTCCATTAATCAGCTGGCGGTACTTTATAATCATATCAAATTTTGAAATCGTTCCTTGATAGATTCCAATTACAAAATGATCATTTACAGGAAATTGAAGCAAAAGAGGAAGTTTTTTTCCTTTTTTGGTTATTGACTTCGCCATTTTAGGAACCATACTTTTCTCCTCCTTATCTAAATACTTTTCCAATTACGCCGTTTTCCATGTCTTTTATGCAATAGATATTTTCCATCACATCGAATGTCTCTTCGAGATTGTGGCGTGCACTCTGCCAACCGTTTCCGTCCGTGAACCAGACAAAAGTTACACCATCAATCGTGTCGATTTCGCCTGCTAAAGTTTTGTAGCTTCTTGCGGTTTCATTCAGTTTTGAGCCACCGCTTCCGTAAAAATTCGTTTCAACAACATAAATCTGGCTTTCGGTTTTTACAACAAAATCAAACCGTTTTTCCATTTTGCCCTGATTTGAGATTGCGGATAAATCAACATTCCACTTTTCCGTTATTTCGTGAATGTACATCTCCTTGAAATAATTCTTGTCTTTCTCAAATCCGGCTTTTTTTATGTAGCTTTCGACCAAATCTTCCATAAGATGACCGCCGCGATTTTTTCTGCCGTTTGAATCAAGTCCGGTTTCAACGCCTGTAACATAATCAACGAGATTATTCACAAGATGGTTCTGTAAAAGGTCAAAGATTCCGGACTTTTTCATAAAATCAGAATATTCAGAAACCGTTTGTTTTGAAGTCGCAAAGTCAAAAATGAAACTTCCGTTTTCATCAGAAACTGAAATTTCAGAATTGCGGACAGCAAGAAGAATCGGAATGCATTTTAAAGTTTCTGGATACTTTGAAAGAATATTTTCAAAGTCTTTTTCAATTGACTTTGAGCCAATCAGAGAATTTAAAATATTCAGCTCAATTTTTATATTCTCAACATTTCCATAAACTTTTCCAAAGTCGATATAATAAGAATAAGTTGCAATGCTGTCTCGAAAAGTTGAAAGCCACTCTGTGAAATTTCGTTTCATAAAACCTCTCTTAATTAAAAAAGTTTGACAAATCCTCTTTTTTCCGCTTTTTATTTGAAATCATTTTTACTTTATCTACATTAAATAAAACAAATTCTTCGCCAGTTGTGCATGGATCGAAATAGCGGATTCCGTCAAAGCCAAGTCTTAACGTGTTTTTGTTCAAATAGTTTTTATCTGATGATTTTCCATATTTTGCAATTGCTTCCTTTTCAAACTCTTCAAATTTTTTTGGTTCTGTTAAATCGATGAAATTTGGACTGCCTTGGTAAATTTCAACTTCATCTCCAAATTCTCCTTCACCATTATAAAAGTTATGAACAGCATTTTTATCTTTTCCAAGGTATAACCCCTTGCCAACTCCAATCTCTGAAGTTCCGCCGGTGGCATGATAAAAAATATCATCTTTATAATTCCTTGTTTTAGCAATGTCTTTCTTGAATTTACTTTTTGCATAATCATCATTGTCTGGATTACCGATTTCTGAAATAAAAATCTGTTTGTATTCAGGAAGATTAAAAAGTTCTTCTGCAGTAAATCTATATTTCATTTTTATTCTCTCCTAGAAAACCGATGCAATGTTGCTTATTAAAAGCTCGCTGATTGCACCGCGTCTTTTTGCGTTTGAATTTATCATTCTGGAAGCTCTAATTCTTTCAATTGAAAAATTTGAATACAAGTCATCAAAAAAATTGTCTTCCTTGTTTGTATTTTTTGGGTCGGAGTTGCTTGCAAGAACCTTCACGCCTTTGCTGGAAATTTCAGTTATAAATTTTCCAAGTTCGAGTTGCTCTTTGTCGGAAAAGTTATTTTCTGAATACGAAGTAAACGCGGAAGTTTGCGTCAGAGGTCGATACGGCGGGTCAAGATAAACAAAAGTTTCTGAATCAATAAAATCCCTACAGTCGGAATAATCGCCGGTTTTCATCTGCACATTCTGCAAAAGTTCTGAACACGCTCTTAGATTTTCTTCATCACAAATAAGCGGATTTTTTGCGTTGTTGAACGGAACATTGAATTCGCCTCTTTTGTTCACGCGGTAAAGTCCGTTGAAGCATGTTTTGTTCAGAAAAATAAATAGCGCGGCTTTTTCAAGATTTTCAGCGTCGTTTCTGTTTATTTTTAGTTCGTTGTAGCGAAGGCGTTTTTCATAAAAAAGAATTTTGTTTTTTTCCAAAGACTGACTTTTATAGTCCTGTTGAAGTTCAGAAAGTTGCTCTATCAAAAGGTTGCAATCAGTTTTTATCTGCAAATATGTGTTTATCAGTTCCTCATTCACATCGTTCACAAGAACTTTTTCCGGGCGGCATTTTTGAAGCACATCAAACAGCACAGCTCCACCGCCGACAAACGGCTCGCAGTATTTTTTTATTTGGTGAGGATAATGTTTTCTGATTTCAGGCAGAAGCTGAGTTTTTCCGCCTGCCCATTTTACAAAAGGATGTGCTGTGCTTTGCATAAAATTACTATACACGTTTTTTGGTAAAACTTCCATAGGAATTTGCAAAACGAAGTTTTGCGGCATGAGCGTAATCTGCAAAGCAGATGAAGCGAACGCACGTTAGGGATTGTAGGGGCACGCCGCAGGCGTGTTCCGAAGCGTAGCGAAGGAATGGAGGCGAAAGCCGTAACCCCGGAAAGCCCGACCCATGCGGCGGTTGAGTTTATCGAAACCAAAGCATGGGTAACGCCCAAATAAAAAAAACAGCAGAACCGGATTGGAGACTTGATCCGGCTCCGCTGAAAAAAAGGATGGATTTTTGTTGTATTTAAAGATGATTTCTACTGTGCGACTGGAGCAGAAACATCGTTGTTCTGTGGAAGTTCCTCATGAACGGCGGCTGGATTTTCACCCTGCAGAGCGTCCTGTCCGGAAAGATTTTCTTCTGCCGGAGTTTCAGCTGGAACTTCAGTCTGAGCCGCGCTGTTCAATTCATGCTGAACCGGAGCTGTTTCCTGTGCGGCAGGCGCATTCTTGTTTGTTCCGGCGCAAGAGAACATCATTGCGGCGAATCCAATCATTGATACGGCGATAAAATCTTTTTTTGTTGTTTTCATAGTTTTCCTCTTGTTTTATAGTTTCTTTTGTCAGTGCCGGGCTTGAGCCGGCAATCCTAATTACCGATTTTTTTCTACTCTGCAAGCGCTACAGAAGTTGACTCGCTGAAGTTGTTTGCAAGGCGAAGAACCGCGACTTTGTCGTCCGCGCTTTCTGCAAGTCCTGCGACTTCAACGTTGTTTATAAGAACCGCAGAATCCTTCACTTCAACCGGGAGTGTTTTACCTGAAAGTGTCTGAACGGAACTCTTTGCCTCAAGGTTTTCCTTTGTGAGTTTTTCAGGAACGATGTAGTCGGAAATGCTCTGGGTGATTTTTCCTGTGTCGGCGATTGCGTCAATCGGGGCAAGAACTGTAACGCCGGAATCAGATGCGACTTCCTGGATTTTATCGGAAGAGTTTTTTAAGATGTTGGCAAAGATTTTTATTCCGTCAACTTCTTCAATCGACTTTGAGATTTCCTGAGCGGAAAGAGTTTTGTCCGCTGCGTTTTCAGAAAGAGCTTTCTGATTTGCACCTGCCTCGGTGTTTGGTTTTGCGTTAAGTTCGCCGAGCACCGATGAAGAAGGATTGAATTCCTGCGCAAAAAGCGCAGCCGCGACCAATGCCGATACACCGAAAGTTAAAACTGTCTTTTTCATAGATTTTTCCTTGTCATAAAACAGAACGCTTTTACGACGGACTTTGACGCTCAGGCATCTGTTCCATCCCCCTCTCTGCTTTTGACATCGCCATAGTAGAATTCCTGTTTCAAGATTTTCTTTCGGAAATGTCAAGATTGTGTGAAGATTTAAGAGAAAGGAGGAAAAATAAAAAAACAGCCCCTGCTATAAGACAGAAGCTGCCTGAAAAAAATCAAATCCATGTGAACAAATCCGCAACACACAAGTGAGAAATCCATATCCACGCATTGCGAATTAAAATATCACAGGACAAAACCGAAAAAAAAACATAGAATGAGATAAAAAAAACGTTTCATATCAAAATGAAGTTTTCTGCAAGTCAACTGTCATTTTCTAAAGTTCTTATCTTATTTCTTGTGATTTTTTAGATTCCGCAATGCAAGAACTGCAAAAAGCGCGGCTCCGCACAAGGCGACAATCACTCCTAGAACAGAATCCTCTTTGCTTATTTCCAAAAATGGCTCGCCTCCCAAAACGTTCGCAATTCCGTCTACGCTCCACATTATTGCGGCAGCCCAAAAAGCGAGCGCCGTTGTAAAAAGAGGCTTGGTAAATTTTCTTAAGCGGGAAGTTTTTGGATTTTCCGCGCCGTCAGTTTTTTTTGAGACAAAGAACAGCACGGAAAACACAATCGCCGCGGCAACTGCAATCAGAAGACACATCAGACAGCCGCCCCGGAAAGTCCAATTCCGTCTGCTGATTTTTTCTTCAGATTTTTCACTAATGCCGAGATTCCGATTCCTGCCGCCCAGACCACAGTTGTAAGCAGAGCCATTCCAACTCCTACGGTCGCCATTTCAAGCAGCATTTCAGGAATTTCAGCCGGATTTTTCATTGCCGTTAAAAATGGCGGAACAAGGCTGATTTCACCGTGATACAAATGCTCGACTGCAAGCAGAAAACTTCCGCCGTAAAGCATTTTCTCAAGGATTCTGAATTTTTCTTTAAGCACTGCTATTTTCTGATTTTTCGTCATTTCCGCCTCATTGATGACAGAATCCGCATTACGCTTAAAAGCAATTTTCTTAACGGCTGTAAGAACAACAGCCTCCGCCAAAGGAACAGTAAAACACGCCATAATTTCCTCCCAAAAAAACTCAATGAGAAAACTTCAATTTTCGATTTGAGTTTTTTAGTTTTTTCGCAACGCAGTGAACTCGCAACGCAAGTTTCCAGCGAAAAGAACAGTTGATATATAAGTTTGCAACACAAACTTGTAAACAAAAACCTTGACGCTATCTTGGGCAAAGTTTTTGTTATTCCTCCAAATTTTTATATCATTTAGTACAAGCGCACTCATTCACAATTTTTTTGTAGACTTCGCCGAATGGCTTTTTTGTTTTTTGCGCAATCCGCGAAACTCTTTCGTATTCCGGATAAAAACGTTTTTCGCCGTACACGTCCACGACTTTCACTTCCGCCTTTTCTCCAAAAACTTCTACCGAACACTCCGAACGAGCAAGGCAGGTACGTTCCATTTGCGACATTCTGATTCCGATTGTCGTTGTATGCATAAAAATGATTTTTTCCATTTTCGCCGCATCTTCAAGCCTGCAAAGCACAATCAGAAGCCACGCCGGCCGGTTCTTTTTCATAAAGCACGGAAGATAGTGAACATCAAGCGCACCCGATGCAAAAAGCTCGTCCATCACAAAGCCCAACGCCTCGCCGGTTGAATCGTCAATGTTCGTCTCAAGTTTTATAATCTTGTCGTGAAAAGCGGAAGTAAGCTGATTTTCAGGATTGTTTTTTTCCTTCGTTTCAACAAGCATCGCACGAACAATGTTCGGAACGCCGTAATCCCGTTTCCCTGCTCCCATTCCGATTTTTTTAAGCACAAAATTTTTCGGCAGACTAAATTCCGTTGCAACCGCAGCAACAAAAGCCGCCCCAGTCGGAGTAACAAATTCGCCGCGCTCCCCAGTTATTTTTAGCGGAACGTGATATTCCTGCATAATGTTCGCGACCGCCGGAACTGGAACAGGAAGAATTCCGTGCTGACATCTTACAGTTCCCGTTCCCTCGCACAAAAACGGAACAAAAACTTTTTCAACGTGAAGGCTGTCAAAGCAGACCGCAAGCGCAATCACGTCAACGACAGAATCGACCGCGCCGACTTCGTGAAAATGAACTTCCTCAACAGGCTTTGAATGAGCCTTGCTTTCCGCCTTTGCGATTATCTCAAAAATTTTATGCGCAAGTTTCCGCGCGTTTTCAGTCATCTCCGTCTTGTCGATTATTTCAAGAACGTCATGCAAATTCCGGTGCTCGTGGTGATGAACTTGTTCACCGTGATGAATTTCATGCTGTGCCGCGTGAGAATGTTCTTCTGCCTCAGAATGATGATGGGTATGCCCGTGGAAATGTTCGCCATGCCCGTGATTATGTTCCGCGTGCTCATGCCCAAAAAGATAGTTCATGTCGTGGTCGTGGTTTTCGTGTTCCGAATCCAAAATCACATTGAAGTCAAGGCAGGAAACGCCGTTTTTTTCCACGCGCTTTATTTCAGTTTTAAATCCTTTTACCGGAATGCTCGCCAAAGCCTTTTCAAGAGCCGTTCTGTCCGCACCTGCATCAAGCAAAGCTGCAACCGCCATGTCGCCTGAAATTCCATAGTTACATTCAAGATATAAATCACTCATTTTTCACCTGCCTGATTTTTTACGCTTCCACTGATTGCAAGACGGTTTATCTGCGTCGCGATGTAGCCAGCACCGTAGCCGTTGTCTATGTTCACAACGCTGATTCCGTTTGCACACGAGTTTATCATTGTCAAAAGAGCCGAAATTCCGCCCAAGTTCGCGCCGTATCCTACAGAAGTCGGCACTGCAATAACAGGAACACTCACCAAGCCGCCAACAACGCTTGCAAGCGCGCCTTCCATTCCGGCAATCGCGACAACGACATTCGCCTTTTCAAGTTTTTCAGTCTGAGAAAGCAGCCTGTGGATTCCAGAAACGCCGACATCAAAAATGCGCTCGACATACGAGCCGAAAAATTCCGCAGTCTGGGCAGATTCTTCTGCAACAGGAATGTCCGCAGTTCCAGCTGTGCAGACCGCAATGTTTCCAATAAGTTTTTTCTTTTCGCCCTGAACTTTTATAATTCTTGAAACGCTGTCGTAAGTCGCCTGCGGAAGAATTTCCTTTACAAGCTCAAACTGCTCTTGCGTTGCACGAGTTCCAAGAACTTCGCCATTCGCTTCAAAAAGCCTTGAAAAAATATCTTTCAAAAACTCATTTCTTTTTCCATGGCAAAAAACAACCTCGCCAAATCCAGTCCGCTCTTTTCGTCCTGTGTCGAGCTTTGTAAATCCCAAGTCGCAAAAAGAATCTTTCATTTTAAAGCCTCGTTCATTGCGCCGGTTCTGTAGCCCTGCAAGTCAAGCGAAACGTACAAGAAGCCAAAACTTTTTAATGCAGCCATAATTTCTTCCCGGAGCAAAAATGCCTTTTCCATTTCCGCAGGGGAAACTTCGATTCTTGCAAGGTTTTCGCCGTGGATTCTTACCCTAAGCTGACAAAATCCTTTGTCGAGCAGAAACTGTTCCGCTCTGTCAACCATCAAAAGTTTTTTCTTGCTTATTTCTTCGCCATAAGGAAAGCGCGAAGAAAGGCACGCGAACGACTGCTTTTTCCAAGTCGGAAGATTCATTTCCTTTGAAAGCGCGCGGATTTCTTCCTTGTATAAATTGCAATAACGCAGCGGACTTTTTACACCGAGTTCCGCAACCGCCTGCAAGCCAGGCCGATAATCTCCGTTGTCATCCATATTACTTCCCTCGCACACAAAAGTTATTTTATTTTCTTTTGCAAGCGCAATGATTTTTGTAAAAATCTCTTTTTTGCAGAGATAGCAACGGTTCTTTGGATTGCGGCGGAATTCCGGAATATCAAGCTCCTCAGAATCCACACTTATATGACGGATTCCTTCTTTTTTACAAAATTCTTCCGCCTTGTCTGCCTCGCGCTTTGGGAAACTACAGGATTTCGCCGTAACAGCAACCGCATTTTCGCCAAGAACATCGTGCGCTACTTTCAGCAAAAACGTTGAGTCGACTCCGCTCGAAAACGCAACCATCACGCTTCCAAGCGAACGAAGATAATTTTTAAGATTTTCAAGTTTTTCGTGGATTTCCTTTTCAGACATAAATTCTCCGTCATCTACAAAATCAGACTCACAGCAAATCCTGTAAAAAATTAAAACAGAATAACGTATACAATATAGAAGAAAAAATGCTTTGTTCCAAGCGCAATTTTTGTCAATCACTTTTTCCTTTCCGCCCAGAACGTCAAGAGCCGCAAGATAAAGCCGCCTGTTCCTGATGTACTCGGAAGGCGTCATCTCCGTCAGAATCTTGAATCCGCGCTGAAAATAAAACGGAGACATAAAGATTTCCGACGCAAAGTCATCGGCCGAAATGTCATCCAAAAGATGCGCCTCCATAAAATCAATTGACTTTTTTATCGCCGTAAGCCATTCCATTTTTTTCTCCTTGCTGAAAATGAATTTGATTCATGCCACGAAAGCACAATAAAAGAATACAGTGGAAACAAAATCTGCTCCTGACATTTTCTGCGCAGTTTTGTCATGCGTAAAGGGAAAACTTCTGGCACGGAACCTTTTTACGCGGACAGTTCTTCTTGTGCTTGCGGCAGGATGCGCAACAGTCGCGCTCATCGGATTCGGCTCATCACTCTACAGCAGAATTTTTGTGGACGACGTGGCGGTTCAGCAGATGATAAAAAGCGGAATCCTGATTTTCATGTGGAGCTACATTCTCTGCGGACTAAACGCAATCGCCTCGTTCTACTTCACGTCAATCGGAAAAGCGAAAGAGTCGGCGGTGATTTCAAGCGCACGCGGACTTGTGATTCTTCTTGCGGCAATCTTTGTTCTTCCGGCAATTCTTGGCATGAACGGAGTGTGGCTCGCCTCGCCCGCAACTGAAATTCTCACGCTCGCAATCACTCTGTTCTACCTGAAAAAGGACAGAAAGGAAATTGACGACGCAAAACAGGCGGAATAATTATAATCCCAAGATGACTTTGCCGCGTCCGTTGCATGAAAAAAAAATTACGGATGTTGCAAAGTTTTTTCAAATCAAGCAGAATGAATTTTTCCGTTTTCAATAATAAAACCATAGGTATTTTTCTGCGAGTTTCCCTGAATCAATGCGATTTTCAAAATAAAACTCCTTTTTAACATTGCGCTGATAAAATTTTAACTCAATTATGAAGATATTTATAAACAATTAAACAGTTTTGGAGTTTATAATTCCATTCAGTAAATATATTTACAAAAACATTGCCAAGATATATTATCTGCTTTGAAGGTAGAATTTACAAATGAAATCTATAAAAACCATTGTTCTTACATTTTGCATTTCACTCATAGCAGTTGCCAGCATCGGAATAATAGGCACGTTAAAAGTTGGAATTGGAAAAATTCAAAAGTTCAGCACAGAAAGCGTAAGATTTGAGCGAATGAAAGGCTACGATGATTCTGTGAAATTTCAAATCCAAAATGCTATTTCAATTTTAAAGACTTTTTACGAAGAAGAGCAAAACGGAACACTTTCACATGAGCAGGCGCAAAAAGAAGCAATAAAAATTATAAAAAATATCCGCTACGGAGATGACAGTTCCGGCTACTTTTGGATTGACGCAACAGACTGCACACTCATCGCCCATCCAATTCTTCCACAGAACGAAGGTCAAAACCGAAAAAATCTTAAAGACAAAAACGGCGTAACAATAATCAAAAAAATTCTTAGTGTTGTAAATGAAAATAAAGAAGGCGGATTCAGTGAATTTTATTTCACAAAGTCAGACGGAATAACTGTCGCGCCAAAAAGAACATACTCAATGCTGTTCAAGCCGTGGAACTGGATTGTAAGCAGCGGAAATTATTATGACGACATAAACGTTGAACTTCAGCAAATTGAAAATGAAGTTAGAACGCACTTTTCAAAACTTTTGCTTTATATTTTTGAAACAATGGCAGTTGTGCTGGTTGCCGCAATTTTTGTAAGCCTTTTCTTCTCCAAAAAATTTTCCAAGCCGATTGAAGAAACCGCACGCATTCTTGAAAAAATGGCGGCAGGAAATCTTACGCTCAGACTTTCAGCAGAAAAAGGAAAAAATGAAATCAGTAAAATGCGGCGCAGTATAAACGCTTTCACGGAATCCATAAACAAGATGGTCGCAGTTTCAAAGCAAAATATAATTTCATTAAGTAAAGTCGCAGAAAACCTGAATGAAAACAGCTCGGGAATTTCATCAGAAATAAGGCAGATTTCAGACAATTCATCGGAACTTGCAGACCAAGCAAAAACGCAGCTCGAAACAGTTTCACTTACAGTCGACACAATGGGAAAAATGAGTTCAATTACAAATCAGCTTTCTGCACAGATTCATGATCAAAACAACGACCTTTCTCAAAGTTCTGCGGCTGTAGAGGAAATGATTTCAAACATAAAATCAATCACTGAAAATATCGATAAATTCGGAAACAGTTTCAACCAGCTTTCTTCAGATTCAGAAGACGGAAAAAACAAAATCGAAAATGTAATCAATCTCATAGAATCAGTTTCTGCTGAATCTAAAAAACTTCTGGATACAAACAAAGTAATTGAGGACGTTGCCCAGCAAACAAATCTTCTTGCCATGAACGCCGCAATTGAAGCCGCTCATGCCGGAGAAGCCGGAAAAGGTTTTGCCGTTGTAGCCGAAGAAATCCGCAAGCTTTCTGAAAGCACAACGAAACAGTCACATTACATAAAACAGACACTTTCTTCAGTAATTGAAAATATAAATGAAGTTACAAATGCGGCAACCAGCGCAGGTCTTACTTTTGGTGAAATCGTAAATCAAATTTCAAGCGATGATTCTTTAATTACAGAAATACGTTCTTCTATGGAAGAGCAGTCAATCGGAAGCAAGCAAATTGTAGATGCGCTTGGAAACATAAAAGAAACAACGCATACTATAATTGAAAATTCAAAGCAAATGAATTCTGGAATTGAAAATGTTGTTGCCCAAGTAAAGGAACTTGAAAATGCCGCTAAGAATTTATCATCAAAAACTGATGAAATAAAAAAATCTACACAAATAATAAATTCCAATGCAAACAAACTCATCGGCATGGCATCTGAGAACAAAAAATTTGCAAAGGAACTTTCAGCTCAAACAGAAAAGTATATTGTGTAACTAAGTTTTCAAAAGAAGCATACGTTTTAACTTTTCGTTAATTTTACTTTTAAAGTCAAAACTAAACAAAAATTTTATAACCTAGATTCAGACAGCATCAAGCATTCGTATTTAGGTTATTCTATTCATAAAAAAAGCATTGTGATATAATTTTGAAAATATGGATAAAATTTTATTTGTTGCAAATATTTCAAAAACAGCTAGTGATATTTTCAATTCACTTTCAAAAAATTATGAAATCATAATGCAAGATTTTAATAAAATAGTGCTTCCAAGCAGAGCTGCCGAAATGCAGCCAGACTTAATCGCAGTATATTCAAATGAACTTTCACATGAGGATGTACAAGCTTATCAAAAGATAGTTACAGATGAAAAGTCAAAGAACTTCCCGATTATTTTCATTGGAAACAAATTTGACTATAAAGACTACATAATGCCTTGGGGCGGAAGCATAATAGGAATCATTATAACGCCAACTCCAATGTCAAATATTATTGAAAAAATTTCAATTGCACTTGAATCAATGCATACAAAAAGAGGCGACAAAATTAAATTAAAAAAGCCAGAGCAAAAAACTGACAGCCGAAAGCATATTCTTATCGTTGATGATGACCCAGTTATGCTCAGAGCTTTAATCAGCATACTAAAAGAATCCTACAAAACAACAGTTGCAAAATCTGGAACATCTGCAATTTCTTTGCTCGGAACACAAAAACCAGACTTGATTCTTCTTGACTACATGATGCCAGTTTGCGATGGAATCCAGACACTTCAAATGATTCGCTCTGAAGAAAAAACAAAAGACATTCCTGTTTTTTTTCTTACAGGTGTGAGCGATACAGAAAGTGTAAAAAGCGCAATGAGTCTGAAGCCGGAAGGATATATTCTAAAGTCTATGCAGCCGAAAGAAATCTTAAAAAGAATAGATGACTTTTTTGAAAAAAATGAAACAAACTGAAAATATAAAGTTCAAGACAGCAGAAAAATCTGATTATAAAATTCAAAATCAAGCAGAACGAGAAGAACTTTCTTTTCTTGCCGCCTTAAACAACAGTTCCATATTGGACAAAGTCGCACCAATCGTTGCAATTCTTGAAGCGGCAATATTATTATTCAGCAATATAGTAAAAAATCCAGACTTTATGAAGTGGCAAAGTCTATACAACATACTTTATATTTTGTTAGTATGCGCTTCTGTCGCAGTATATATTTTTAATCGCCCATGTAGAAACAATCTTCACACAAGGCAACGCAGAGTTATTTTGCTTTCCCATTTGTATGTTGCATTTATAATCGCATGGAATGTAGTTATGCTTATTACAGATTTTCATACGACAAGTCAACTTGACTTTGCACTTTATTTTACAAGCAGCCTTGTTTCAGTAATCATATTCAATCTGATACCAGTTATTATAATTCCTCTTGTTACAGCAGCAACAGCAGTAATTGTAATAGAAATTCTTTTTGTACAAAAACTAGATCCAAGTATATTCTATAAACCAAATCTCTATCTTTTTGTAGTGCTAGGCTATTTTTGTGTAATCGTAAGGCAAATGAATTTAATACTGCGGGCAAAGCAAAGCATAAGGCTTAGGGAAGCAAGGGCAGAAGCAGAAAGCGCAAATCAGGCAAAATCAACATTTCTTGCCACGATGAGCCATGAAATAAGAACACCGATGAATGCGATTCTAGGTTTTTCAGAAATTGCACTGAAAGATTCATCTCCGATTACAGCAACTTATCTCGAGAAAATAAACCGCGCTGCGCATACGCTTCTAACTATTATAAACGACATCCTTGACTTTTCTAAAATAGAATCAGGAAAACTCGAAATTGTTCCTGCAGACTACAATCTTGATACATTAATAAGCGATGTTGAATCAATTATAAAAGTCAGACTTGCATCAAAATCAGTCGCACTTTCTATAGATGTCAGCAACAATGTTCCGCGCAATCTTTTTGGAGACGATATAAGAATAAAACAGGTGCTTTTAAATCTTGCAGGAAATGCGGCAAAATTTTCAGAAGAAGGCGAAATCAAAATAACTGTAAAACTGCATGAACCCTTAAAATCAAAAGAAAGCTTTTTGAAAAATCAAAAAATTATCCTTGATTTTTCCGTAAAAGACACAGGAATTGGAATAAAAAAAGAAAACTTAGAAAAACTTTTCACTTCATTTCAGCAAGTTGATATGCAGCACAACAGAAAAAAAGAAGGCAGCGGACTTGGACTTGCAATTTCAAAGCAGCTTGTTTCCCTTATGGGCGGAACATTCGGTGTAGACAGTGAATATGGAAAAGGAAGCAATTTTTACTTTTCAATTCCACAAACTATTGGAAAATCAAAAGAAAATAAAAAAGCAGAATCAATCTCTTTCATAGCTCCAAATGCAAAAATTCTCGTTGTCGATGACAATGAAGTTAATCTTCTCGTGGCACAAGGCTATCTTGCAAAATATAAATGCAAAGTTGAAACATGCATGAATGGAGAGGAAGCTGTAAAAAAAACTGAGCAAGAAAAATTCGACATTATTTTTATGGATCACATGATGCCGATTATGGATGGAGAAGAAGCCACAAAAATAATTCGTGGCGAAGAAAAGAAAAAGGGAATACAAAACTGCATAGTTGCGCTTACAGCAAATACAACAGACGGTGCGCGTGAAAATTTTCTTGCTTGCGGATTCGATGATTTTCTTCCAAAACCAATTGAAGCACAAAAGCTTGACCACATAATGAGGACAAGGCTTCTACGTTCTAAATGCATTTTTGAAAATGCTAAAACTGAATCAGAAAAAAGAGAACTTTCAGAGCCAGTAAATGAAGCTATTCTAAAAACCTTTTTGCATCAAATTCCACAAAAAGCAAAACTGATTCGTAAATACCAACAAGAAGCAGAAGAAGGAAACGAGCAGTCATTAAAACTTTTCAAAATAGAAGTCCATGCATTAAAAAGCTCAGCAAAAATTTGCGGTTTCCACGAACTAAGTTTTCTTACAGAGAAACTTGAAAAATCAGCAGCTGAAAAAAATATTGATTTTATAAAGGACAAAACGCCAGAACTTATTGAAAAGTGTATTATGTCTGAAATAGAACTGAATACGCGGTTCAACAAGCATATTGAAAATGAAGAAGAACTTCCAGTAGTTTCAAAAGACGAGCTTTCACACATAGTGATGAAAATAAAAGAATTCGCAGAAGAATGTGACCTTGCATCAATTGAAGACGAAATAAATATTCTTTCAAATATAAAACTTCCAGAAAGTTTAAAATTAAAATTCGAAAAGTTAAAAGAGGCCGTTGAAGAAATTGATTTTGAAACTATAAAAAATATTGTAAGCTAAGTAACAAAAAAAATTATCTTGGTGTATTGGCTTCCTCATATTCAACAACAATCTTTCCATCAATCTCTTCAATTTTATTTATGAAATATTTATCGTAATTTGTGGCCATTCTTTCTTTGCCGCTTATAACCATCATTCCATAATCTGCAATAAGCCAATGGTCATAATCAGTCCAATTTGAAAATTCTTTTGTCATATTGAAATTATACATATTTAACGAAGTAAATCAACATATCAAATGGAAATACAAGCGTTTCTTATATCCGTGCGCCAAAATATCCGTCATCTGAACCGATTAATGAATGCCGAAAGAAAAAAACAAGACGATAAAAACTGCAAAAAAAAAGCTGTCTTTTAAGAAGTTTTGACAACTTAAAAAAACAGCCTCATGAAAGCATGTATAAGATAAAAGCCGGCCGCTACCTACTTTCCCGCCATGGGC